>ERZ791620.873-NODE-873-length-13826-cov-2.657614_pt1 | contig 13826 bp, 10 predicted proteins | sample MGYA00509962_ERZ791620 | MGnify/ENA primary metagenome ERZ791620 (study PRJEB30046, sample SAMN00715162) | human gut metagenome | study: EMG produced TPA metagenomics assembly of the A metagenome-wide association study of gut microbiota in type 2...
TTGAAGAATTCTTCAGCAACAGCTGGGAAGAGAGCATAAGATAATACATCTTCTTCGCTAGCGTTAGGGAAGCCTTTAGCTGCAAGTTCTGCTTTGAATTTATCCATACCTGGTTCGAGAAGATCTGCTGGACGGCAAGTAACCAAGTCTTCTTCTTTAATGCCGCATTTTTCAAGAACTTCTGGGTTAACAGGCTGTGGAGTACGACCGAATTCACCACGAGCAAGTTTTTTGAATTCGTCTGGAACCATTTTATAACGTTCGCCAGTCATAACGTTGAATGTAGCCATAGTACCTACAATCTGGCTAGAAGGAGTAACGAGTGGTGGGTAACCAAGGTCAGCACGAACGCGTGGCATTTCATCAAGAAGATCTTGATATTTATCAGCCATACCCATTTCTTTTAACTGATTAACAAGGTTGGATAACATACCACCTGGAATCTGGAAGTCAAGAACGTTAGGGTTAACATCGAAGTAACCTTTTAAACCAAATTCGTCAATGATTTCTTTTTTAACACCGAGGAAGTGTTTAGCGATTGGAGTCATAGCCTGACGGTCAAGACCTGTATCATATTCAGTACCTTCAAGTGCAGCAACCATAGTTTCTGTACAAGGCTGAGAAGTATCCATAGCGAATGGAGAAAGTGCACAGTCAATTACATCTACACCAGCTTCGATAGCTTTCATGTAAGCCATGGAACCAAAACCGCTAGTATAGTGAGTGTGTAACTGAATAGGAAGTTTTGTGGACGCTTTTAATTCTTTAACGAGTTCATAAGCATCATATGGTTTTAATAAACCAGACATATCTTTAATGCAGATGGAATCAACGCCCATAGCATCAAGTTCTTTAGCTAATTTACCAAATTCAGAAATAGTGTGAGGACCGCCAACTGTGTAAACTAAGCAACCTTGAACTTCTACAGAATGTTCAACTTCAGCTTTAGCTTCTTTAGCAGCTTCTACAGCTGTTTTGAGGTTACGAGTATCATTGAGAGCATCAAAGATACGGAATACACCAATACCATGTTGAGCAGCTTTTTTAACGAAAGCACGAACAACATCATCTGGATATTGGTAGTAACCTAAAAGGTTCTGACCACGAAGCAACATCTGAATAGGAGTTTTAAGATGAGCTTTTAATGTGTCAAGACGTTCCCATGGATCTTCATCAAGGAAACGAAGGCAGCTATCAAATGTAGCTCCGCCCCAAGCTTCTAAAGATTTGTAGCCAATAGCATCGAGAGCTTCGAGCTGTGGAAGCATCTGGGAAAGACGCATACGTGTAGCAAGCAAGGACTGATGGCCATCGCGTAATACTGTTTCAGTAATTTTTACTTTTGCCATAATAAAATAAACACTCCTTCATATATATGCAATTGACAATTCACATATCTATGTGATTTTAAGACATAATGACACTACCTATATTAATTTATAACATAGGATTTAAATATCTATCTTAGAGGTTGTTGCCCCAACCTTTTATATTCATACGCTCTTAAATTAAGAGCATTATGTTATACCAAAGTCATACAACACATATAATATTAATTATATCTATTATATCATATTTTAAGTTTTTATAAAGTATTCTCACAAATAAATCTTTCATACTTATTACTTATGAAATACCCAAAAATTAACCTATGTACAATATAAAAAATAGAACATAACATTCTATTTACAGTATAGGTATTAATAAAACTATTGTCAATGACTTTATGTGATTTTTTTAACATATTTAATGTTATCATAAATTTTATTTATGATAATGAGATTTTATACAGCTTCTAATAAATAATTAATTACTTTTTTGCTTTTCTACTATATCTTTTAGCCACTTGGGCATATCTAATCCATAAATGCATACAAAACAATAAACTGTAATATATGTGTCAATCAAACTATCATGAGCTTTTCCTAAATTTGGGCATCTATAATACTGCGCGCAAGATTTCAAACTTGGCATATTATTATCATTGCTATAAACTCGTGAAAAAGATTTTTGTAAATCATAAATAATAGTATTTTTACCTACAAAAATTTTATCTTTTTTCATAAAGCGCAAATCATTTTCAATGCCATAGCCAATGACCATATCTGCATGTTTAAATAAATTTTTTATTGTTGCTTGATGAGCATTTATCGTAAAACAATCTTTTACCATTTCTGGTGTTATATGGTGTATAGCTTCTGTATCTTTCCACGATTTACATTTTCGTGGCTTTATATATTCATTAAATACCACACCTTTATATAAATCCACAATACTAAATTGCAAAATTTCATCATATCTAGTATTGCCACCAGTCATTTCTAAATCAAAAAATAATATAGAGGGATTTGTTTCTACTGATGCAATATATTCTTGTTTAAAAAACAAATTTTACACATCCTAAATCTCTAAAAATTATACTTTTACTATTCCTTCTTTTTATATAAGATTATTGCCAAAATTAAACCTATAGTCAAAATAACAGTTTCAAATACTACTATACCGCTCCAATCATAATTACTTAAAAAAGTACCGCCAATTGTACCAAATGTACTAGCACCAATATAGTAAAATAGCATATACATCGCAGAAACTTGCGCTTTATCATTTTGACAACTCTGTGGTGCCCACGCACAAGCATTTGAATGCACACCAAAAAAGCCATAAGTAAATATAGCAAGACCTATTATCTTCACGATTAAAGGCATAAATAAAGTCAATAAAATACCAACTAATTGAATAATAACAGAAATCACGATTATTATTCCATGACCATAATGGTCAGATAATGTTCCCATAACGGCTGAACTTACTGAACCTACTAAATAAAGCACAAAGATAAAACCAATTATAGTTTGGCTCAAATTATAAGGTTCTGCCATCAATACATAAGAAATAAAATTATATGTACATACAAAACAGCCCATTACACAAAAAGCTATTAAATATATCATAATTATTTTCTTATTTTGCAATAAACTCAAAAAATCTTTCCATTGTATTTTAATTTTACCATGTTCGATTTTTTTATTTAAAGATGGTGGCAAGAAAATCCACATCATGATTGCACTCAATAAATATAATATACCGGCAATCATCAAGCCCATTCTCCATGAAGCTACATCTGTTAAGGTACTGATTAAAATACGACCAACTAGACCGCCAAGAGGCGTTGCTGCTACATAAACACCAATAGCAGCACCGATTATTTTAGGATTGAATTCCTCATTTATATAAGCTACAGCTAAAGAAGGAAAACCTGCCAATAAAATCCCCTGTACAAAACGCAAAGCCAAAATCAATGCAAATTCTTCTGTAATTGACATCAACAATATCAATATAGAAGAAATCCCCAAAGCGATTACCATGACTTTTTTACGTTCCAAATGTTTGGAAATACTAGCTATCAACAACATTGAAAAAGCCATACCGATTGTGCCAAAAGACATGGATAAACTTGCTTGTGTCGGAGTCAAGTTAAAATCTTGTGCCAAAATAGGTATAACTGGTTGCAAGCAATACTCTGCCCCAAATGCTGCCAAACTACCAAAAAACATCATGATTAATGCACAGGTATATTCTCTAGTACCTTTATCTATTAATCTTGCCATCTTCAAGACCTCTTTTATTTATTTTTCATCAAATTAATTCACGGACAGACTTTATCAATCATAATATTCAACACTTCAATATCTGTTGATTTCATTCCTTCTCGACCAATATATCCTACCGCTCTAATAGTTTTTTCTAAATCATCTTTTACAATACCTTCATCAGCATGGAATACATCATCATGCATACTCATTGTATGAGCTAAAAGTGCTGCATCTAATGCTGAGGAAATTTTCGCTGCGCAAGAAGGTTTTGCCCCATCACAGATAATACCACTTGTATTAGCTAAAGTATTAATGATAGTATTAGCAATCTGATTAAAATTACCACCTAACATATAAGTAATAGCCGCACCACAAGCATAACCTGCACTTACTGCACCACAAAAAGCAGATAATTTTCCTATATATTTCTTTTGATGAATAGCTAATAAATTACTTACAAGCAATGCTCTATACAATTTTTCTTGAGAAATCTTATATTCATCTGCATACACTACTAAAGGAATTGTTACAGTCATTCCCTGATTGCCACTTCCTGAATTAATTACTACAGGCAATGAACAACCACTCATACGAGCATCAGAACCAGCTGCTGCCATAGCTCTAGCTCGAACAGGTAAACAATCGCCATATAAAGCTAATAAATTAAGCCCTACATTAGCACCAAAATTATTTTTTATACCTTCTCTCGCAATAGCCATATTACAATTTATTTGTCTTGATAATATATCTTTTACATCTTCTAAATTTACAGTATCAGCAAATTCAATAATATCTTTTACATTTAATAAATTTCTATCCGCTTCGATTTTATCAGCTTGATTATCTATTTTATTCACTTTATCATATAATACTTCATCATCTTTTACTATTCTTATGATATTAGTATGATAATCAGATACAATGACTTGAGCTTTATGTTCATTTGCTACTACTGTTATATCTATATATAGATTGTCTGTATTTTCCACTAAATCACAACTACAGATTTTAGCTTTTAATAACTCTCTTAATTTTACTCTATCTTCATCAGTTACAGATTCTAAAACTTCTAATTGCATATCAGCATTACCACCTATAATACCGAGTAGCGCTGCAGTATCAATGCCCTTTAAACCGCCAGAATTTGGAACTGTTACACCTTTTACATTTTTAATGATATTACCACTGCATTTTACTATTACTTTTTGCGGAAATGTTCCCAAAATTTCACGAGCTTTAGCACCAGCATAAGCTATAGCAATAGGTTCAGTACATCCCAAAGCTGACACTAATTCCTCTTTTAAAATATTTATATAATTATCGTATATTTTCTGCTCCATCGTATTACGCCAACCTTTCTATAAAAAAAATTAATTATATCCTCTATAAAAAAAATATCGCAAAATAAGCAAAAAGGCAATATATTACAAGAAATTTATAATATATCACCTCTTTGACAAATTCACATACTAATTTTTATTTATTTCATTATATATATTTTCATCTAAATTACCTAATCTTTTATCAATAATCAAAGCATTCGTTACTGAGCCAGATACATTCAACATAGTTCTAGCCATATCAATCAATGGGTCTATAGCCAAAATTGGACCAATTAAACTAAAAGAAGACGCCATACCTACGCCAGATAAACCTACAGATGCTGCCATTGTCGCAGTTCCCGGAATACCTGCTATACCAAGTGAACCTAACGTTACTACAATTATCGTCATGACGATCATGCTAAAATCCATAGCTGTTCCTGTCAAATGGCATACATAGACAATTAATAGTGAAGGAAAAATTCCTGCACAACCTTGCATACCTGCCGTTGTCCCAAAACCAGCTACAAAACTTGCTGTTGCTTGATTTACACCTAATTTTTGCGTTAAAGTTTCAATCGTAACAGGCAAGCACCCTACACTAGAACGAGAAGTAAAGGCTAAAATGAGCAGAGCTAATGATTTTTTCATGTACACAATAGGATTTATACCATTTATACTCAATGCTATTAACTGAATAATAAACTGTGCAATAATCGCTAAATACAATACAAAAATAAAATGTACTACACTTAAAATACTATCTAAACCTTTTTGCGCAATAGTATTAGCTAATAGTGCAATTACTGCCCATGGCATATAATCTAAAATCAAAAGTGCCATATTCATCAAAGCTTTATGCAAACCATTGACTAATTTACGCATAAATTCCTCAACTTTTGGCTCATCCGCTTTTATCCACCAAATAGCTCTACCTAAAAATGCTCCAAAAATAACCATGCCAATGATATTATTTTTTACCATAGCATCAACTAAATTCCCTGGTATCAGCCCTCTAAGTGTAGTCGCTACAGAAACAATTTCTTTCGCTTTTACCTCTGTTGCCACATTTGTCAAAACATCGCCACCAACATTGAAGAAAATCCCGAAAGCTATACCAACTATAGAAGCCACAGCTACCATAGACATTGTAACTAAAATAGTTTTCTTCACTAAACGGCTCATTTTTTGCTCAGATTTCATATTCACAATAACATGAGCGATAGAAACTATTACCAGTGGTACTACTATCATTTTGATTAAATCAATATAACCATTACCAAATAATTGTAACCAATTCGTTGTTTCTTTAATAAAAGTAACCTGCATTGGGTCATTAGGAAAGCCTGCCATATACTGCATGAATATACCTAAAATACAGCCAAGACCCATACCGATTAATACCACTAAGGAAAAATCCATTTTACGTTTGCGATAGAGATAATGAATAATGCCAAAGAAAATACATAATAAAATCAAAAATCCTACCGTATATATATCACTTATCATCAAAAATGATTGCCAAAAATCGCCATTCATAATCATACCACCTTTCATACTATTTCTATATGATTTATTATCATAACATATAATATAGAAAATTGACAATAACTTTAAATATTCATTTTTTTATTTCTTTACGATATAATATAGATTATCTAATTTTATATAAAAGGGTGATATGATGTTATATTTTGACAGCGATTATTTAGAAGGAGCACATTCCTCTATTTTAGAAAAACTTGTAACTACTAACTTTGAACAAACTCCTGGTTATGGCAATGATACATATTGCGAATCTGCTCGCGAAAAAATCCGTCAAGCTTGCAACTGTCCTGAAGCACAAGTTCATTTTCTCGTTGGCGGTACACAGACAAATGCTACTGTAATCGATGGTTTATTAAAATCATACGAAGGTGTCATCGGCGTAGATAGCGCTCATATCGAACTTCATGAAGCTGGTGCTATTGAATTTGGTGGACATAAAGTCATCACTTTGCCACAAGAAGAAGGTAAACTCAAAGCTAGTGAAGTAGAAAAATATCTCACTAAATTTTATGGTGATGAAAGCTTTGAACATATGACTATTCCTGGAGCTGTATATATCTCCCACCCTACTGAATGGGGTACTTTATATACTAAACAAGAATTAGCTGATTTATCTGCTATCTGCCACAAATACAATCTACCGTTATTTTTAGATGGCGCTAGACTTGGCTATGGTCTTGCTTCTTTAAATACTGATGTTACTATGCAAGATATCGCTAAATATTGTGATGTATTTTATATTGGTGGTACAAAAGTTGGTGCATTATTCGGTGAAGCAGTAGTAATCACAAAACCAAATTTAATACCTCATTTCTTCACTATCATCAAACAACATGGGGCATTACTTGCTAAAGGTAGACTACTCGGTATTCAATTTGATACATTATTTACTGATAATCTCTATCTTAAAATCGCTAAAAATGCCATTGAAAAAGCTGAACAATTAAAAGCTATCTTCAAAGAAAAAAATTATAAATTCTTCTTAGAAACAGATACTAATCAGCAATTCATCATTTTAGAAGATACTAAATTAAAAGAACTCCGCCAAAAAATCAGCTGTAGTTTCTGGGAAAAATATGACGATACACATACAGTAGTGCGTTTTGCCACTAGCTGGGCAACACCACAATCATCTATTGATACATTAAAAGAAATTTTATAAAAATCTTCAAAAAAAAGTAGTTTGATATTATATTTATCAAACTACTCTTTTTTATTTTACATAACTTTCATTAAAAATTATCTGTGGATTAGAAGTATTTGCATCAAGTGTTATTTCTACATTCAAAGGCAAAAATCCATTTATCGCTCCATGACCTACTGGCATATCATAGACTACAGGAATATTGGCTTTATCTGTATATTGCTTGATTACCTGCATCACAGAATAATCAAACTGTGTCGGCTCTGTTGGTTCACATCTTCGCATATTACCAATGATTAATCCCTTCACTTGCTTTAACACTCCACTTTGCCATAATTGCTGAAAACATCTATCTATTACATAAGAGTCCTCACCGACTTCTTCAATGAATAAAATACAATTTTCACCATTCGGCTGATATTCACTGCCAGATAAAGAAGCTAATACAGATAAATTACCGCCAATGATTTTACCTTTAGCATAACCTTCTTTTAATACTTTTAATTTATGATTGCTTGGCAAAACAAATTCATTATTCATACCCAAACTTTCATTTGCCAAACCCAATTTTAATTGATTATCTGTATAATTATAGCCATTGTCGTTGATATCTATAACCATAGCCCCATGTACTGGCACTAAATCCGCTTTTTTTATCAATGCCATATGCAATGCCGTTATATCACTATAGCCAATCACCATTTTAGGGTGCTGTTTTATCATTTCATAATTCAATAAATCAAGTATTCTACCGCTACCATAACCACCACGAAGACAAAGTATCGCATCAACTTCATCATCAGCAAAAAAATTATTTAAATCTTCAGCTCTCATTTGGTCGCTACCAGCTAAATATCCTGATTGCTGATACAAATTCGGTGATAATTTCACCTTATAACCCCAATTTTGCAATTTATTGGTAGCGTCATCTATATTCATATCTTCAATACCTGAAGCAGGTGCTACTATACCTATACAATCGCCTTGTTTTAGAGCATTACCCTTCAAACTTTCAGCAAAAACAAATTCACTATGCAAACATAAACTAATAATAAAACATATACTCAAAAAATATTTAAAATAATTTTTCATCACTTCACCTCCAACCGACTATCAATCTTGCTCAACAATATGTTTACGCACCTTCATTGGTGTATCGCCAAAATGCTTTTTAAACAAAGTCCTAAATAATTTATAATTATTAAAACCATGTCTTGATAAAATCATAGACAAACTATCTTTTGTATTGATTAAATCTCGATAAACATAAGCTAATTTCACTTGATTTTGATACTCGATAAAAGTAACACCCATATGCTTTTTAAAAAATCTACAAAAATAATTCGTCTGAAAATGTACTAATTTTGCTATATCTTCTAAAGCTATATTTTGCTTATAATTCTCTTGCAAATATTTTAAAATTATATTCAATCTAGCTAAATCTTTTTTCCGTTGACCTACATTGACATTCATCATTTTCACACTAAAATGAGTCTTCAATTCAAACAATAATGAAAACAATAAACTATTAAACTTCAATAAAAATCCATCTTCCTTTGCGTCATAAACCCTTTTCATTTCCAATAATATAGATTTTACCTTATTTAAACATTCCTGTTTTCTTGGTGTATTTTTACTATCATTGAGTACAAATATAATCTCTTGTATATCTGGTACAAACTGCTCTAAAAAATCTATAGGAATTTGCAACAAAATAATCGTATTTGTTTCCATCAATTTCATAGAGTGAATAGCATTTGCATTTACTAAAACACAATCACCATCATGAAGCAAAAACGATTTATTTTCTATAGTCGCCAATCTTTCGCCCTTGATTAGATAAATAAACTCTATGGATTGATGCCAATGATTAGGTATATAATTACATTTTTCCACCAAAGTACAAAAACGCACCTTCGTTATCTCCGAAAAATCTATATGCTCATAGGCAATATTCTTATTCATATTCTCCATGATTACCTCTTATTATTTTATTTAGTACACTTATTTTAACATAAAAAGAGTTATCTACTAAATCTATAAAAAAACGACTATCTCATTTTTTGAGATAGTCTTTCTTAAATTATTTTTCAGCTAAAATCTCTTTTAATAGATTTTCAGCACTTTCTTCGTCAGGATTATTTGTGCCTAACTCACCACGAAAAACTTTAGCTAGTATTGCTTTTTTCAGTAATTCTATTTTTTCTAATTGCTGTTCTAAGTTTTTTATTTTATTATATTTAGCCAATAAATTATCCAAAATATTAACAATTTCCTGTTGTTCTTCAAGAGTAGGTAATAAAATATTTAAATCTAAAATATCTTTTCTTGAAATTCCTGGTATTAATCCATTTCCTTCAAATTTTAATCGTTCACATTCTCTCAATAAAAAATAATATAGATAATGCGTATTTAATTCATTTAAAGCTCTTAATGCCATTATTTGTCTACTAATATTTATTTTTTCTTCTTTTTGTAAATAAAGCTTTCCTATTGTTCCCTTTACACTGAGTAATATATCGTTTTTTTCTGATACTACTACTGGATTTTCTATCCATCGTTCAATAAAAAATTTATTATCTTTTATATTACTTGCACCTAAAATATATGGTATTCCTATAGATTTATCATTACATAAACTTACACTAACATCTCTACCTGAAATTAATTTTATGACATTCTTTAATTTAACTTTATTAAAAAAATTTTTTTCATTAATATTATTTTCTTTTCTCCATTTTACTGTTAATTCACCAGTAAAAGCTTTATGCAGTATTGCCATTTTATTTTGTTCAAATTGAGTTAAAGTATTTTCTATTAATTCCTTTGCTCTATCTAATTTAGCAAATAAAGACTCTATTCTATTTACAATTCTTTGCTGTTCTTTTATTGGTGGTAAAGGTATTGATATAAATTCTATAACTTTAGGGCTAATATTAGGTTGCGCTCCACCATATGCCAAATTTAATATATCTTCATTTTTTAAAGCTATATAATAATTTCTATATTCATTAAGAACTTTTTCTTTATTCTTTATTTTTATATTTCCTATACGCTGATTTAAATATGCTATTTCATCTAAATAATAAACGCCATTTTTTCCTGTTGTTGCTCCCGATAAAGCTATTAACAAATCACCTTTTTCTATAACATATTTTTCTTCATTCTTTTCTAACTTATTAACATAAATACATTCATTAATGTTTACTATACCATTTTCTATATTAGATATTCTTACTAAAGGTATTCCTTCCTTTTTATAATCTATTTTTTTAAAAGCATATCCATTTTCTATATAAAAAATATCTTTAAAATATGTCCAACACCAATTACTAGGTATTTTATATGGTTGTTCTTCTTTTGGTACTAAGGCATTTTGTAATTTTTCTTCTATGGTTAACTCTATTTGTTTTTTCTTTGCCATTTTAAGCCTCACCATTTTCTAAGGATTTTAATTCATTTACCACTTCACTAAGCAAGGCTTGTGCTTCGGATAAGTCTGCAATCATTTCTTCTGTGCAATCAATAGGATTTGGCAAGTCTTCATAATCTAAGATACTATCATCTTTTATCAAGCCTAAATCAAGGCTATTGCCTTTTTCGGCGATTTGCTCTCTTGTAAATACAGAAAATCTTTCATCTTGTATTTTATGTCTATCTTCTGCTGTATAAGCTTTGATAAAATCGGCAAAATCACTTTTTTTGAGTGGATTTGTTTTACCAAAAGAAGGCATATTCGTTCTTAAATCATAGAACCACACTTCTTTTGTATTATCTTTATCTGTTTTGCCACGTGTGAAAAATAATACATTCGTTTTTACACCTTGAGCGTAGAAAATCCCTGTAGGTAATCGCAAAATTGTATGCAGATTGCATTTATCCATTAAATCAGCACGGATTTTTTCGCCATCACCGTCAGCAAATAATACATTATCTGGAAGTACAACACCTGCTCTAGCTTTGCCATTGGCTTTTAAACTACGATAAATATGTTGCAAGAAATTCAACTGTTTATTGCTCGTAGGATAAGTGAAGTCATCACGTGTTGCACGTTCGCCACCTTTTTTCGTACCAAAAGGAGGATTGGCAAGCACTACATCAAAATCTTTTAATGCTTTTCCTTGATTGGATAATGTATCAGCAAGCATGATATCGCCATCAATATCGTGAAGCATTGCATTCATCAAAGCCAATCTATGCGTATCATGTACTAATTCGCAACCTGTAAAAGCTTCTTTATATTGAAAATCACTTTGTTCTTCATCTAAATCATCATAATCATCAGTTTGAGATTTTACATAATTATTTGCAGAAATCATAAAGCCAAAAGTTCCGCAAGCTGGATCATTACAACGTTCGCCTGCTTGTGGTGCTACAAGCTCTACAATCACATCAATGAGTACACGAGGGGTAAAATATTGCCCTGCTCCAGATTTTTTCTCATTGGCATTTTTTTCGAGTAAACCTTCATAAAGATTGCCTAAGCCTTCTTCTTTGGCACTGTACCAATCAAGTTCATCTATAGTTTTAATTATTTTTTCTAAATTCTTTGGTTCTTCAATATTAGTCGCTGAACCTTGATAAATCTCTCTAATTCTGCCTGTAGTATTAGTGCCTAATTTATCTAATAATTCTTTATAGAAATTTTTTAATTCAATACCGCTTTTATTTACTAAATTATCCCAGCGGTATGCTTCAGGAATATTTGCTTCTACACCTGTTTCTTTTGCCATTTTCAAAAATAAAATATAAGTGAGTTCTGTTACATATTGATGATAAGTTATACCGTCATCTCTTAGTACATTACATAAATTCCAAAGTTTTGCTACTATCTCTTGTGTGTTCAAGCTATTTTTCCTCCATCTTCATATAAATATTGGTTTAATTCTACTATAATTTCTGCTAAATGTCCGCCAAATTTTTTATCAATAGTTTTAAAACCACCTTTTTTTACAAATCTTGTATCTGTATCAAAGGTTTCTTTATTAATTACAGACTCATGCAATAAATATTTCTCTATACTTTTCAAGAAAGTTTCTTCACTTACAGAAAAATAATGATTTGCTTTCAATTTTTCCATAGCCTTTTTTATACGTTCTTCATGACTAACTCTAGCACTGCCAAGCATACATTGACGAATTATGCTGATGATATCTGCTGTTATCTCTTGATTAGTCATTTGATTTAAAGCTGTATTTAAATGTGTTTGACTAAAACCATTACTATCTAGTTTTAAGCATAATCTTTTTAAATCTTCACGTTTTAAATCGCTAGGTTTTGTACAGATTAATTTCAAAGCCATTACTTCATTCATATTATCTTTTAAATATTGAGTGAAACTTTCTATATAATCTTGCGGTTTTTGCGTATTTCCATAATCTCTAGTATGAGATACTACTTCATCTTCACCCTCATAAATAATGCGAGTCTTGCCATGACAAGCATCTTTTTCTTGTAAAAAAGTAAAATAGCTTTCATGCTCTTGTATATAAGAGCTAATTTTTTCTACTGGCAAAGCTCTTAATTCATCAATAAAATCAGTTGTTGATTTACCTGTCATTGTTTTGAAATCTTTTTTCTTTTTATCGCTCATAGATTGCTGTTTACGATTTAATTTACCGACTAATTGCTCTAATTGATTTTGTTTATATTTCAGTTTATCTGCCGTATATATGCCATTATCTTCTTTTATTTTATTGATGATATCTCCTATGCTGATATTAGGATTTACCACGACAGGTTTCATAGTATTTACACTATCTAAAGCTTCATATACACCTACAGGATCATAAATCTCAAAACAAGTCTTATCAATTTGCGGACATAGACGAGTTGCTCTGCCTAACATCTGTTCAAATAAAATACGTGATTTCACCCTACGCATAAACACTAAATTTGTAATTTCAGGTACATCAATTCCTGTAGTCAACAAGTCTACTGTTACTGCAATACTTGGATAATTCTCGTTCTTAAAGCGTTTGATAGCCTCCTGCACTTTCTTAGGATTTCCGCCTCCGACGCTACCTGTTATCTTCATAATAGCCTCATTAGAGACTCCATATTCCGAATAAATATCTCTCAAAATTGATACAATCATATCTGCATGTTGGTCATCAACTGCATATATTAGAGTTTTTCCCTGTTCTTCTGGATTCTCAGGATCAATATCACGAGCAATTTCACTTAAAACTGTCTTATTAAAATTCTCTGTAATTG
>ERZ791620.879-NODE-879-length-13687-cov-3.187427_pt1 | contig 13687 bp, 15 predicted proteins | sample MGYA00509962_ERZ791620 | MGnify/ENA primary metagenome ERZ791620 (study PRJEB30046, sample SAMN00715162) | human gut metagenome | study: EMG produced TPA metagenomics assembly of the A metagenome-wide association study of gut microbiota in type 2...
CCAAGAAAATGTTTAAATTGGGATAATCCATTTAATTTATTTTTAAAAGAAATGTCGCACTTGGATTGACAATTCATCGTATAAAAAAATCTTCTTGTTCTTGCTCTAATAAATCGTATATATCTTTAAAATATGTATAAAATACACTTCTATGATATCCTGCTTTATCCATTAATTCTTTTATTGTAATTTTATTAATACTTTTTTCTCGATATATTTCCCAAAAAGCAATTATAATATTTTCCTTTGTAAACAATAAATTCACCTCAAAAAATAAGATTGATTAGCTAAATTAACTAATCAATCTCACTAAAATTATCAATAATAATATCCTATATCACCAACAACAATAGTCTTAATAACATCTCTATTATCAAAGAAAAAATATAGTGGCATATTCGGATGATCTTCACTGTCGGCTAAATAACACCAAGTAGTCCCTTGTGTTTCTCTATAATTTCTATCAGGATCACCATAAGCATATAATACATCATTTTTGTTCATGCCCACTCTTATCCCCAAATTAGTAGTGATATTATCTTCATTGCAGATTATCGCTCTAATTCTGCCATTTTCATTATATCCGCCATTTATATAATAAACCATCAATTCACCATTATAAGTTACTTCATTTATATTAAAACCATTGCAATTTCGCACTGCCAAATTTGCTGTTGGTCTACCATATACATAAAAACAAGAATCTATCTGTTGATCAGGAGTAAGTCCTCCTATATTTAAATATGTATAAGGTATTCTAGCCTCTACATTTAATATATTACTAAAAATAATCCCCAAACAAATAACAATAGAACTCAATAAAAATCTCAAAATACTAACCTCTTTTATTTTCATTATACTTATTATATATTTCAATTATTAATTTATATTTTCTATCAAATCACCTAAACGCAATCTGCTTCTAATATTTAATAAAGTTTCATCTAATTGGCGAATTTTTTCAATACAAGCTTTTTCTTTTGCTGTTGTCTCTATAATTTTACTAATTCCGCCATTTTTTATCACAATGCGTTTATCAGCATTTAAAGCCAATAATGGATCATGCGTAGACATAATGACGATTTTTTCACTTTTTGCTAAGCATTTTATAGCTTTTTGTCTATCTATCCCTGCATTCTCAATTTCATCAATCAATACAATCGGTGAACTACTTATACATGCCACATCTGCTATCATCAAAGCTCTCGATTGACCACCTGATAATTGAGTTACTTTTGTATCTAAAGTAAATTTTTCCCCAGCTAATTCATTTGCCATAGAAAAACATTTTGTAATTATAGCCTTTTCATTTTCGATTTCTTTGCCTAAACGAACTTTAGCATGCATAGTTAAAAAATCTTCTACAGTAATATCCATGATAAAATTCATATTTTGTGATAATTGAGCTACTAATTTTCCTTCTAAATTAAATCTAGCTTCATCATCTAAAATTCTATCATCAATTAAAATCTGTCGTTTTGTCGGTGTATCTTCTTGTGCTAAACATTCAATATCTGCAAGTAATCTACTTTTCCCAGAACCTGTTTGCCCTACAATACTTATTACTTGCCCTGCAAAAATTTCTACTTGGATATTTTCAGCTTCGCCCAATTTATTTTTGCCACCATTGATGGTTAATTTATGTACTTTTACCTCATCTTTATTTTCTAAATTCTGCATAGCTGAAAGATATTTTTTTAGTTCATCAGCAATATTGCCATCACGAATACCAACTTGCCATAAATCTTCTTCATCTATATCTTCAAAAGCCTTAGCAAAAGTCAAATCATCTGGCAAATTCCATAGACCTGTATTATCCAAATAATCTTTGATTTGAGGATATGCTTTTTTTATTTCTCCAATTGTATGAGTTTCTACAAATTCTTTAAAATCCATAATTTCCACCTAATCAATTAAATTCCATTTTCTTAGTCATACCTAATTGATATTTTTCACCAATGCGCATTTCATCTGTACAATATGAACATACAGCCGCTGGTGAAGTAAAACGCAATTTTTTTCCTTCTAATGTATCTATATCTTCAATTTTATTTATATATTTTTTCAACATAAATGCACCTTGACCAGTTATGCCATTGATAAAAATAACTTGTGCCTTAGGATTTGCTTGATAGACATTATACATAAATACTTCGCGTTCAGCTTGAGAAATAATATCTCCTTTAGTGATGACTATTACATCTGCAAATTTCACCATTGGCCCAATTTTTCTTGGTGTATTAATCCCTGATAAGCAATCTATTACACCAATGGCCAATACATCTTGAATATATGGTGAACAGCGATTGCAAAGACCTGCACTTTCGGTAATCAAATAATCTAAATTTTGACTTTTTCCCCAAGCTACAGCTTCTTCAATATTGCTGATAAAAAAATGGTCTGGACAAAATTTTCCTGATAAACCAATCTGTATCGGTATATTCGCTTTTTCATATGGTTCTTTATCAAAAGTCGTCAAGCAATCGAATTTAATAACGCCTGCTTTTTGTTTTTCTTTATGTAACACTTCTATTAATCGCAAAATTACAGAAGTTTTGCCCACAGATGGTGGCCCTGCTAAAGTTATTAATTTCACCAAAATCATCTCCATCATAAATTGCTAAATTTTATTATATAGCAATAAACTAAAAAAAAATAGGTTAAGCACTTTAGACTTTATTTTCATAAATCCATGCTCAACCTATTTTTACTTATTTTATAAAATTCTATTTTCTATTTAAAATAATATTATATATTAACCAATTTCGCCTTCAAGCTCTGTACCGCGTACTCTTACTGGTCGATTATGTTCATCAACCATGACTACATCAGGTACTAAATTTTGAGCTTCTTCTTTTGTCATCATAGCATAAGCAATAATAATAACTGTATCACCAACTTGTGCTTTACGTGCTGCTGCTCCATTTAAACAAATTACACCGCTACCACGTTTACCTGCAATTGTATAAGTTTCTAATCTAGCACCATTGTTATTATTTACTACTTGTACTCTTTCTCCTGGTAAAATACCTGCAAGCTCTAATAATTCCTCATCAATAGTGATGCTTCCCATATATTCTAAATTTGCTTGAGTTACTGTAGCACGATGAATTTTTCCATGAAACATATTATATAACATTATTATTTATCCTCCAAAATGACATTATCTATTAAACGAGTTGTACCAAATTTTACAGCTAAAGCTAATAATACTCTGCCTTCAATTTTATTTTCTACTGGTTTTAATCCTGGCAATTTATACATTTCTACATAATCAATTTGACTTGTTTTTTCAGTCTGTATAGTATCTTTTACTAAATTTAATATAGCTTCCACATCTCTTTGACCATTAGTAAATGCTTCTTTTGCTAAATTTAAACTCTTAGATAAAATCAACGCAGATTTTCTTTCTTCTGGAGATAAATAAGTATTTCTTGAACTTTTAGCAAGTCCATCAGCTTCACGAACGATAGGCATAATGCGAAGTTCTACATTGAAAAATAAATCATCAACCATACGGCGTAAAACTTCTGTTTGCTGAGCATCTTTTAAGCCAAAATATGCTCTATCTGCTCGAGATAAATTGAATAATTTACTAACTACTGTAGTAACTCCACGGAAATGAATAGGTCTTGTTCTACCACATAAAACTTTTGTGATATCACCTGTAACTTCTACCCATGTCATATCTTCATTAGGATATAAATCTTTATTTTTTGGTGCAAATACTACATCTGCTCCTGCATTTTGTGCCACTATGCAGTCATTTTCCAAAGTACGAGGATAAGCTTCATAATCTTCATTTGGCCCAAACTGAGTAGGATTTACAAACACACTGACGATTGTAATATCATTTTCTTTTGCTGAAGCATTAATAAGTGAAGCATGACCTTCATGTAATGCTCCCATAGTTGGTACCAAACCAATAGATTTGTTTTCCTGCTTAAAATTAGCGACTAATTCACGTAATTTAGCCACATCTTGACATAAAATCATTTTTTTCTTCTCCTTTAATGTTCTTATAACAAACAAAAAGAGACTATAATGAACTTACATAAAAGCACAAAAAAAGTACATCTCGACACGAAATGCACTTTCCCTATTGATTAAATATAATTGATTTGATTTCATAACAAAAAAATCCATCAACTATATTTTGTATTTAAAATTCTGCAAGTTCGTCTCGGTCATAGTGATCCAAGCGTCTTTTTTCTTTTTAAATTTTACCTTATTAAATTATTTTATTTAAAATTAAACAACTAAGATACAGTTCAAATTATTAATATATATTGATACTGTTCACTATTGTTTGTTACGAACCACATAATACCACAGAAAAAATTCAACTGCAAGTATTTAAATAAAAAAAGCTACTCATCATAATAATTATTATAAAGTAGCTTTTTGTTATAGTTTTAATTATATTATCTGTCAAAATGGAGCTGATAACAGGATTTGAACCTGCGACCCATGTATTACGAATACATTGCTCTACCAACTGAGCTATATCAGCATTAATTTTCTTTTATGATAAAATATTTTAAATTTATTGTCAATATTTGCTTCATATAATTATACAAAATATCAAATCTAGCTTATAATATAATCAAATATAAAGTATTCACATTAGAAATACTACCATTAGTTTGGATTTGGAGGCTTTTTTATGGAATTAAATCAACTAGAATATTTTGTTGCTCTAGCCCATATAAAAAACTTTACTAAAGCAGCAAAATCTCTGAATGTATCTCAGCCAGCACTTAGTCGTTCAATCAGTCGCTTAGAAAAAGATTTAAATATACCTCTTTTCATCAGAGATAGCCGTAAAGTAAATTTAACTCAATATGGTCAAACCTTTTTAACTTATGCTGAACGTATCTTGCAAGAATTAGAAACTGCCCGCCAAGATATAACTAATATGGCTGAACCAGATAGCGGAGTTGTAAATTTATCTTTTATGCACTCTTTAGGTGTATATCTTGTGCCAGAATTATTAAAAGAGTTTCGTAAAATCTATCCTAAAATACAATTTCGCCTTAGTCAAAATCATTCTTTCTTATTATCAAAACAATTATTCAAAGGAGAGTCCGATTTATGCCTTTGCAGTTCTCCGATAAATTCTGAAGGCATCGCTTGGGTTCCATTATTGACAGAAGAATTATTTATCATCGTTCCTTCAACTCACCCACTTGCTCATCGCAGTTCTATAAATATCACAGAAGTTGCTAGTGAACCATTTATTACTTTAAAACCAATGTATGGTTTACGCACTAAAACTGAACATATCTTTGAAGTAGCTTCTATTCGCCCTAAAATACGTTTTGAAGGTGATGAAATTGTTACTGTAGCTAGTTTAGTAGCAGCTAATTTAGGTGTTTCACTCGTGCCTAAAATTCCTGGAATGGAACATCTCGATATAAAATTCATTTCTGTAGATAATCCAAAATGCACTCGTGATATCGGTCTTGCATGGTATGCTAATAAACCTCTTTCCCTTGCTGCCCATCGTTTTCAAAATTTCATAATCGATAAATTTAACCATGAATAATCATAAATATACTTAAATATCCTTGCAGTTTTAGATTTTGAATGATATGCTAAGTTATTGTAAGTGTAAAATTACTTACAATATTAATATATAAAATGGAGGAGCACCTAATTGAAAGCAGTTATTTTTGATATGGACGGAGTCATAATCGATAGTGAATCTATTCATGCTGATATGAAAATACGCACTTTAACACATTTTGGTATCCCTTGTAGTATGGAAGATTGTGTAGCCTATGTTGGTCGTTCTGCCAAAGCATTTTTTACAGATTTTGCCAAATTTGCTACAACTCCTGTTTCTATTCAAGAAATGGTCGATTATAAACATCGCATTTATTTAGAATATATTCAAGAAAGTAATTCCATCTATCCTATTGATGGCGTTTTAGATTTACTTTATCAATTACACAGCGAAGGTATTCCTGTAGCTTTGGCTTCTTCTGCTGATAGAAAAGTTATCAATGCTGTTTTAACAAAATTCGGCTTAATGGATTGTTTTGAATATATTTTAAGTGGTGCAGAACTTCCTGCTAGCAAGCCAAACCCTGCAATTTATCAGTTAACAGCTAAAGCTTTAGGCTTTGCGCCAGCTGATTGCGTAGTAATTGAAGATGCTACTGCTGGTATTATGGCGGCTAAAGATGCTGGAGCTTATTGTATCGCATATGATAATCCAAATTCTGGCCCACAAGATTTATCTCGTGCTGATAAAATCGTTTCTTCATTATCTGATATAATTGTTTCTGATATTCTTCAAAATTAATTTTGTTGAGGTTTTATTATGGAAAAATTTAAATTTTACTGTCCTACAGAAATTATTTTTGGCAAAGATAGTGAATTATCCACTGCTTCATTAATCAAAAAATACAATGGTCATAATGTATTAATAGTATATGGCGGTGGCTCAGTAAAACGTTCTGGACTACTTGATAAAATTTGTCAACAATTATCCAATGATAATTTATCTTATATGACTTTAGGTGGCGTTCAGCCAAATCCTGTTGTTTGCTTTGTAAATGATGCTGTAAAAAAAGCATATCAAGCTAATATTGATTTTGTCTTAGCTATCGGTGGCGGTTCTGTCATCGATACAGCTAAAGCCATTGCACATGGATTAAAATATCCACAAAATGATATTTGGGATATCTGGACAAAAAAATAACCTTGACTAATACTACTCCTATGAGTGGCATTGTTACTTTAGCTGCTGCCGGTAGTGAAACAAGTGATTCTGCTGTTTTAACTAACGAACAAACAGGTCAAAAACGTGGTCTTAGTACGCCATTTAATCGTCCATGTTTTGCTATTATGAACCCTCAATTAACTTACAGTGCCCCAAATTATCAAAAAGCCTGTGGTATTGCCGATATTTTAATGCATACATTAGAACGTTATTTTGCCAAAGAACAAAATAATTATCTCACAGATTATATAGCTGAAGGTCTATTAAAAGATGTCATCACACAAGCTCCAATCATGATAAATGAGCCTACAAATTATATTGCTCATAGTGAAATTATGTATGCTGGTTCTTTATCCCACAACGATATAACAGGTCTTGGTCGCACTAAAGATTTTAGTGTACATAAATTTGGTCATGAATTAAGTGCTAAATATAACGCTACTCATGGGGCCTCATTGACTGCTATTTGGTCATCATGGGCTAGATATATCTATCAAAAAGATGTTCAGCGTTTTTGTCATCTAGGAAAAATCTTATTTAATATTGATACATTAAATAAAACTGATGAAACTATTGCCCTTGAAACTATCAAACATTTTGAAGACTTCTTCACTAGTCTAAACTTACCTATAAATATCAGCCAATTAGTAGGAAAAACATTAACTGATGAAGAATTGACTTATCTCACTTCAATGTGTACAGATAATAATACAAAAACCATCGGTAATTTTTCACCATTAAATTATCAAGACGTCTATGCTATTTTTAAATTAGCAAATCATTAAGTAAAAGGTGTTTTTTATGGATATGCAAAATTGTACACTTTGCCCTCGTTTATGCCATGTTGACCGCACTAAAAATTATGGTGTCTGTCATGCTAGTGATAAAGTGGAAATTGCTCTCGTATCCTTACATCAATGGGAAGAACCGTGCCTATCCGGAACAATTGGAGCAGGCACGGTTTTTTTCTCTCATTGTAATATGAGATGTATCTTCTGCCAAAATCACGAAATCAGTACCGAAGGTAAAGGATTTCCTGTAACTATTGAGCGTTTAGCTCAAATTTTTTTAGAACAACAAGCTCGTAATGCCCACTGTTTAGAATTAGTAACACCAACTCATTACGTTTTACAAATAATTAAAGCTCTAAAATTAGCCAAAAAACAAGGTCTATCTATTCCTGTAGTCTATAATACAAGTGGCTATGAACGAGTTGAAGTCTTAGAAATGCTCAAAGACTATATTGATGTATTCTTACCTGATTTTAAATACTACTCACCAGATACAGCCAAAGAATTTTCCCATGCTCCTGATTATCCTCAAGTAGTTAAAGAAGCCATTGATAAAATGTTTGCACTTGTAGGTAAACCACAATTTAAAGATAATATCATGCAAAAAGGAGTTATCATTCGCCATTTAATCTTGCCATGGTATTATAAAGAAAGTATGGAAATTGTAAAATATATCTGGGAAAAATATCATGATGATGTTTATCTTAGTCTTATGAACCAATATACGCCTATGTATAAAGCACTTACACACCCTAAACTAAAACGTAAATTGACGACTTTTGAATATGATAAAGTTGTAGATTATGCACTTGATTTAGGCTTTAAAAATTGCTATATCCAACAGGGCAAAACAGCTACGACTAAATTTGTACCTCATTTTGATGGCACTAATGTATATTAATTTATTATCTTAAAGGAGATTTGTTATGCGTAGATTTAAACAAGCTTTACCTTCATCAGAAAATATAGCTATTCTAAAACAAAAAACTCATGGTATTTTAGCACTTTGCGATAAAAAATCTTTTCCTTATACCGTTCCTTTAAACTATGTATATCTCAATGACAAAATCTATTTTCACTGTGCCAATATAGGTCGCAAATTAGATATTATCCATCAAAACAATAAAGCTTCTTTTTGCATCATAAATCAAGATACTGTCATTCCGGAAAAATTCACTACCGCTTATTCTAGTGTCATAGTTTTTGGCACTATTAAAGAAATCACAACTGAAAATGATAAACAAATAATCCTAGAAGAATTTATCCGTAAATTTTCTGCTGATTATTTTACAGAAGGACTAGAAGAAATAAAAACCTACATCAAACGCACTTGCATTTTAGAATTAAGCATTGAAGAAATAACAGGAAAAGAAGGACTTGAATTACAAAAACTAAGACATAAATAAAAAACAAAAGCTGTAGTTTAAAAACTACAGCTTTTATCTTGTACAGGATTATAAAAAGGGGTTTTGGTATTTTGAGGTTTTTATTTTAAATAAGCATCTATTAAAGATTTAAATTTATCTTTAGAGAAGAAGCCAGATTCACGATGAATAATTTCGCCATCTTTTACGAATAATAAAGTAGGTACTACCATTACTTCATATTCTTCAGCAAGTTTTACATTTTCATCAATATCTATTTTTAAAATATCAAAATCATATTCTGGAGCTACTTTTTCAAGTACAGCACCCAACATTTTACAAGGGCCACACCATGTAGCGAAGAAATCTACTACAAAAGTCCCTTTATTTTCTAATAATTTATTAAAAGCATTTGCATCTGCATGTACTAACATTATTTTTGCCTCCAAACTGAATAATTCTATAAGTTATCTCACTTGATGGTTTTATTATAAATGATTTTCAATCATAGTTCAGTGACTTCATCACAAAAGCTAACAAATAATTATTATTTTTTATAAATATTTTATCATAATAATTTATAATACTAATTTTCTTCTAAAACTATCAAAATAATATATTATCATACAACTTATAAGATAAAACAAACATGTACATATAGTGAAAATCTTCTTTGAGTAAAAAAATTATTTATTAAAATTCAACAAAATCCCTTTTATTTCTTAGAATATTGATATATAATAGATTTTGTTATGAAAGTCGTTATAAATTATTAAAAAAATTGAAATAATTTATAATATACTATATAATATAGATAAATCAAATATTTATCATACAACTTTGCAAAAATCTTAATAAATATTAATATATGTGCGGAGGTTCTATAATATGCAAACAAATGAAATGATTAAATCTAATATTGAACAGGGTTTAACTACTCTTGGTATTGAATTCGGTTCCACTCGTATTAAAGCAGTATTAATTAATACTGACCATGAACCAATTGCTGTTGGTGCTTATGATTGGGAAAACAGTCTTATCGATGGTATTTGGACTTATAGCGAAGAAGAAATCTGGGCTGGTCTTCAAGGTTGCTACAAAAATTTAGTTGAAGAAGTAAAAGCAAAATATGGCGTTACTATCACTAAATTAGCTGGTCTTGGTTTCAGTGCAATGATGCATGGTTATCTTGCTTTTGACGAAAAAGATACTTTACTTGTACCATTCCGCACTTGGAGAAACAATATCACAGGTCAAGCTTCTCATGAATTAATTAAATTATTCAATTACAATGTTCCTCAAAGATTTAGCATTGCTCATCTTTATCAAGCAATTTTAAACAATGAAGAACATGTAGATAAAATCAAATTCTTCACTACATTGGCTGGTTTTGTTCATTGGAAATTATCTGGTGAAAAAGTACTCGGTATCGGTGATGCTTCTGGTATGTTCCCAATCGATATCAACACTAAAGATTACAATGAAAAAATGCTTGCTGATTTCGATGCACATATCGCTGATAAAAATTATCCATGGTCTATCCGTGAAATTCTACCAAAAGTTTTAGTCGCTGGTGAAAATGCAGGTTATTTAACTGCTGAAGGTGCAAAACTTCTCGACCCAACAGGAACACTCCAAGCTGGTACTCCTATGTGCCCACCAGAAGGTGATGCTGGTACTGGTATGGTAGCTACAAATACAGTTACAAAACGTACAGGTAATGTATCTGCTGGTACTTCTGTATTCGCTATGATTGTTCTTGAACGTGATTTATCCAAAGTTTATGAAGAACTTGATATGGTTACTACTCCTGCTGGTGATTTAGTAGCTATGGCTCATTCCAATAACTGTACAACAGATTTAAATAGCTGGATTAGCCTCTTCCATGAATGCCTCACTAGCTTTGGTGTAAAAGTAGATGCTAACGAATTATTCTCCACATTATATAATAAAGCTTTAGAAGGCGATGCTGACTGCGGTGGCTTACTTGCTTATTGCTATCATTCTGGTGAACATATCACAGGCTTTACTGAAGGTCGTCCATTATTTGTTCGTAAATCCGACAGCAAATTCAATTTAGCAAACTTCATTCGCGTACATCTTTCTACAGCTCTTGGCGCTATGAAAACTGGTTTAGATATTTTAACAAAAGAAGAAAATGTTACTATCGAACAAATTTTAGGTCATGGTGGCTTATTTAAAACTAAAGGCGTAGGTCAAACAATCATGGCTAATGCTATCGGCGCTCCTGTAACAGTTATGGAAACAGCAGGCGAAGGCGGTGCATGGGGTATTGCACTCTTAGCTGATTATATGAATAATAAAGGAAACTTATCTCTTGATGAATATTTAAGCACTAAAGTATTCAAAAATAGCGTTGCCGAAACTATTGCTCCAACAAAAGAAGGTATCGAAGGTTTTGAAACATTCATGACTAGATATCGCAACGGTCTTGCTATTGAACAATCTGCTATTGATAATTTAAAATAAAAAATCTCTTCTAAAAAGACAAGTCATTTGGCTTGTCTTTTTATTTTGTACTTTAATGTATTTTTTATTCATTAGCTAAAAATATTGTAAACCCAAAAAATATTTTATATAATATACAAGTATTTTTTCTAAGAGCCTTTTTTATTTATCATTCATATTTCTTAGAAAATAAATTTTACATAAAGGAGTTTTGGATATGAACTTATCTGTAAAAATTTTCATCTCTTTAATCTTATCCGTAATTGTTGGTCTTATCCTTGGCGAAGAAAATTTACCATGGCTCAAAGCTTATCTTGCGCCATTTGGTACAATGTTCATCAATCTAATCAAAATGATTATTGTACCTGTAGTATTAGCATCTTTAGTTTGTGGTGTTGCTAGTCTGGGTGATACAAAAAAACTTGGTCGCATTGGTATCAAAGTTATTTTGTTATATTTAGTAACAACTGCTGTTGCTCTTATCATTGCTCTTGGTTTAGCTTCTGTTTTACAACCTGGTTTAGGTATGGATTTAGTAGCTGAAAAAGCTCCTGATATTAAAGAAGCTCCCGGTTTTATAGACGTTTTAGTTGGTATGATACCATCTAATCCTATCATGACTATGGCAAAAGCTGATATGCTTCCTCTCATTGTGTTTGCATTAGCTATTGGTATTGGTATCACTGCTGTAGGCAAAAAAGGTCAGCCACTTCTCACATTCTTTGATTCTTTAGCAGAAGTAAGTTATAAATTAATCTCCATGATTATGAACCTTGCACCTTATGGTGTATTTGCTCTTTTAGTACCAGTAGTTGCTGCTAATGGTCCAAAAGTTTTATTACCACTTTTATCCGTTATCGTTACTGTTTATATCGGTTGTATCATTCATGCACTTGTTGTATACTCTTCCATCGTTTCTACACTTGGCAAAATGAGTCCTTTGAAATTCTTTAAAGGCATGACAGAAACAATGCTCTTAGGTTTCACAACTTGTAGCTCCGCTGCTGCACTTCCTGTAAATATGAAAAACTGTACAGAAAATCTTGGTGCTAATAAATCCATTGCTAGCTTCGTACTTCCTTTAGGTGCAACTATCAATATGGACGGAACAGCTATTTATCAAGGTGTTTGTGCTATCTTTATCGCTAATGTTTACGGTATCGATTTAACAGCAGGTCAAATGCTTATGATCGTCTTAACTGGTACACTTGCTTCTGTAGGTACTGCTGGTGTTCCTGGTGCTGGTGTTATCATGCTTGCACTCGTATTACAGACTGTAGGTCTTCCTATGGAAGGTCTTGCACTCGTTGCTGGTATTGACCGTGTATTAGATATGATCCGTACTTGTCTTAATATTACAGGTGATGCTGCTGTAACTATCGCAGTAAGCCAAACAGAACGAAGTAATAATTAAATCTACTAAAAAACAAAGACACTAGAAATAATCTAGTGTCTTTTATTATGCCCTAAAATTCATTTTAATATACTGTAGATATTACTTTTCCTAGACTATCAGCCAAATCTTCTAAGTCTTCAAGATTTTCTTCTGATGCTAAAAATAAAGTGAAAATATCTAGACTTAAATCTATCATACCAATGCAAATATCTTCATCAAACCATTTACTATCAAGATATTTACACCAATTTATGATATTTTCATCATCAATAAAGTCCATTTCTTCATTGTAATAATCGTACTCATCATCTTCATTATAGTCATATTTATCTATTTCATAATCTTCTTCTTCAAACTTACTATCCAAAGCTAGATTATATTCTTTAAAAGTTCGCAAACTCTTCAGGCTCCAACCAAAATCAGTAATACTACAATCTTCTTGTATTTGCATTACATAATTATTTCTGACTAAAATATTCACTGTAACTAGCCATTGCAAATCTTCTACAGAATCATATTTTATACTGATATTACGCTCTTCAAACTCTTCTAAATGCTCTTGTGCATATGCTTCTATATTATCGATACTCTCTTCTATTTCCGCTAATACATCATCGTCATTACCGCTTATAATTCGCGCTATCTCTAATAAAGTTTTTGCCTTTTCCATTTGTATCCCTCTTTTTTTATTTAAGGAGGAAAATACAATGCCTAAGTTGAAAACAAAAAAAGCTGCTGCTAAAAGATTCAAAATTACCGGCACAGGTAAGCTGAAAAGAAACAAATCCAACACACAGCACATTCTTGGTAAAAAGTCCAGAAAGAGAAAAAGAAATCTGAGAAAATCTACTGTTGTTGATTCTACTAATGTTAAGAGCATGAAGAAAGCATTACCGTATTTATAAGATATAGCATAGAAGAAGACGAACAGGAGGAA
>ERZ791620.881-NODE-881-length-13662-cov-3.707357_pt1 | contig 13662 bp, 10 predicted proteins | sample MGYA00509962_ERZ791620 | MGnify/ENA primary metagenome ERZ791620 (study PRJEB30046, sample SAMN00715162) | human gut metagenome | study: EMG produced TPA metagenomics assembly of the A metagenome-wide association study of gut microbiota in type 2...
TGCAATTTGCAGCGGGGGTTTACTCATCATTTTTCCGGCAGACCGGGGATACGGATTATCGTTATTTCTTGATGTTGGGCAGTTCCAGGCCGTAGTGCTTTTTACGGTCTTCGAGCTTGAGCCAGAAAGCCAGCAGGAAAGCCAATACGCCGAGGCTGGCGAAAATCAGCATCGGAACCGTGTAGTTGTAGCTTACGTGTTCACCGGCTTTGATCGCTTCTCCCACGCCGGGATTGACCTTGTTGAGAACCCAGCCGATGATCATCGGGAAGGCCATCAGTCCGAGGTTCTGGATCCAGAAAATCGTTGCATAGGCAGAACCCATATAGCGGTTATCGACCAACTTGGGTACCGAAGGCCACAGGGCGGCGGGAACCAGCGAGAAAGAGAGGCCGAGCAGGATGATCGCCGAGAACGCGATAGCGGGGGTGAGGGGAACCAGTGCGAAAGTCATGTGGCAGATGAACATCAGGATCGCACCGATCATCAGCATCGTCGCGCCTTTGCCCTTGTGGTCGAGGAACCAGCCGAGGAGCGGAGTCAGAATCATTGCACCCATCGGGAACCAGCGGAAGATGTCCGAAGCCTGCTGGTTGGTGATGCCCAGATTACTTTCGAGCATACCCGTTGCGAAACGCTGGAACGGGAAAATCGCCGAATAGTAGAGCACGCAGAGTGCCGAAACGATCAGGAAGGTTTTGCTGCTGAAAAGGTTCTTCAGATCGGCGACCTTGAAGGGCTCTTCGGTTTCTCCTATCGGGGAGTCTGCCTCGGTTTGTCTGTCGAGTTTGAAGTCCATGACCGAGAAAGCGATGTAGGTCAGCAGGCCGATGCAGAGCAACAGGCCGACAACGGCTACCGGACGTGCTACGCTCGGATCGCCGCCCCAGTTAGCCACCCAGGGCGACAGGCTGAATACGGCGAATACGCCCAGTCGGGCAATAGCCATTTCCAGGCCCATCGCCAGAGCCAGTTCTTTCCCCGTGAACCACTTGACGATTGCACGGGATACTGTCACACCGGCCATCTCCGTACCGCAGCCGAAGATCATGAAGCCCAGGCAGGCGAGCTTCGCGCTGGCCGGAATGTCCGTGAGGAACGAATTGAGGAACTCGTAACCGAATCCGCCTTCATAGAAGTAGTTGCTCAGCCCGTAGAATTTGATACCGGCACCGAGTACCATCAGCGAGGCCGAAAGAATACCCGTAAACCGTACGCCCATCTTGTCGAGGATGATACCTGCGACGAGCAGGAAACCGCAGACGTTCAGAATGAATTCCGAACCGCCGTACAGTCCGAAAATCGTGGGGCTCCAGCCTCGGGTGCTTTCGAGCATGTTCTGCAACGGCGAGAGGACATCGACGAACATGTAGCCGAAGAACATGGTGAGCGCCACCAGAATCAGCGCGGTCCACCGAGCCCACGCCGAGTCGTTCAGTTTCTTTTGAATAGCTTGTGTCATAGTTTATTGAATTGGTTATTGTTAGTTAAAAAGCTTCTGTATGCTCCCCCGTGTAACGTTTGAGGATTTCGTAGGCCGAGGTAATGCCCAGCTCTCCGGCTTTCGAGAGGTCGAGGCAGCCCTTGCGCGTGTCTTTCATATAGATTTGGGTCATGCCCCGGTTGTAGAACGCTTCGGCGAAGAGGGGATTCAGTTCGATGGCTCTCGAGAAATCTTCGAAGGCCTCGGGCAGTTTGCCTGAAAGAGCCAGCAGCGTTCCCCGGTTGTAGTAGGCTTCGGCGAAGTTCGGGAAGAGGCGGAGCGTCTTGTCCAGATCGGCGATGGCTTCGTCGTAATTGTAGGTGCGTGCATGGGTGTTGGTGAGTTTGTTCGCCGGGTCGGAGTCGATCGAAATTCGCTGATAGGGATTGTCCAGGCCCGAAATGAAGTCGATCATTTCGGCCCGTGTCACGGCCCGGTTGAAGTAGAGGAACGGATTGGCGGCATTGTCTGCGATAGCCGACGAATAGGCGCCGACCGAGTTGGTGAATTGTCGGATCAGCGATTGCGAAATGGCATATTGTACTTGCAGGAGCCAGTCGCGCGGATTCTGGCGCAGGATTTTGGCATAGCGGCTGTCGAGCATCGCCAAAGAGTCCGCACCGATGTTCGTGGGCCGGTTGGAGAGGACGAGGTAGGGATTGTCCAGTTTTTTCTCGAAGTCTTTGACCCGTTGCAGGGTATAGCGGTTCGACGCCTCGATCCGGGAGGTATCGGGCTGCATCAGGGTGAAGCGGAACAGGGGCAGCAGACGCATGTTGCTGCGGCCCAGGCTCGGCTGTTCCGAGATGCGGTCGAAGTAGCTGTTGGTGAATTGATTGTCGAAAGCCAGCAGTTTGTCCATCCGTTGCGTCGTATCGGCATAGATCGAGTAGGTGCTGTCCTTCAGGTGGGATTTGTATTCGGCGATCTTGCGCTGGGCGATCTCTTCGTCCCGTTTCGCAGCCTTGGGGTTATGCAACGCATAACGCAGGGCGCTGCGGTTCAGGTAGGCGTTGGCGAAGTCGGGGTAGAGTTCGATGGCCCGGGTGTAGTCGCGCTCGGCGCCTTCGAGATCGCCCAAGCGGGTTTTGAGCATGGCACGCAGGTAATAGACCTGGACATTGCCGGGGGAGTAGAGCGCCACGCGGTCGAAGTCGTCGAGTGCGCGGTTGTAATCGCCGATCTGGGTGCGGAGAATCGCCCGGTTGAAATAGGTGAACGAGTTGGTCGAGTCCAGTTGTAGCACCCGGTCGAAATCCGCGAGGGCCTGCATCGGACGGTTGGTGTTGGAATAGACCACCGCCCGGTTGAAATAGGGCGGCAGGAAAGCCGAGTCGCAGCGGATCGACATGTCGAAATCGGCTTCGGCTCGGGCATACTCCTCTTTTTGCAGCAACAAGGTTCCGCGTTGGTAATAGCCGTTGGGATTTTCGCGGTTGGTGCGGATCGCCTGGTCGAAATTTTCCAGGGCCCGTACGGTGTCCTTCAGGTAGAGGTAGGCTGTGCCGCGGCCGATGTAGGCGTCGGCTACCTTGTTTTCCTGGAAGATGAATTTGTCGAAATCCTCGATCGCCTCCTCGTATTGCTTGTTCTGCAGGCGCGTATAGCCCCGGCTGTAATAGGCGTCCGGCAGGTCGGGCCTCAGGTCGATCGCCTCGCGGAAATCCTGCAGCGCGTCGTCGTAGTTGCCCATGCGCGTACGGGTCAGCGCCCGGTAGATGTAGGCGGTCGTGAACACGGGGTTTTTGACGATGGCAGCCGAAAAGTCGGTATCGGCACCCAGCAGGTCGTCGAGGTTGAATTTGGCTACACCCCGCAGGAAATAGCCCTCTGCGGCGTCCGGATCGGCCCGCAACAGGATGTTGAGCACACGAATCGCCTCCTGATATTCGCGGTTCATCAGGCAACGGCGGCTGGCCCAGTAGAAGTAGTCTTTGTTGTATTGGGCGTCGGCAGCGGCAGCGTTGCCCAGCAGCGTCCCCAACAGGATGATTTTCAGGATAAATTTGCGCAATGCCACGACACCCCGATTTGGTTGTGATTATTCTTGTTCGTATCCGAAGCGCTTGAGTTGCCGTTCGTTATCGCGCCAGTTCTCGTTTACTTTGACGTACAACTGCAGGAAGACCTTCTTGCCGAGGAATTGCTCCATGTCCTCGCGGGCCTGCTGTCCGACTTTTTTGAGTTTCTCGCCCTTGTGCCCGATCAGGATACCCTTCTGGGAGTCGCGTGCGACATAGATGACCGCCGAAATGCGGTCGATCGTCGGTTCCTCCCTGTAGGCTTCGATCGCGATTTCGCAACAGTAGGGGATCTCCTTGTCGTAGTTGCGCAGGATCTTTTCGCGGATTATTTCCGAGGCGAAGAATCGCAGCGTTTTGTCTGTGAGCGTATCTTTGGAGTAGAAGGCTTCTCCCTCGGGCAGCCGTTCCAGAATCAGGTCGAAAAGTCCCTTGATGTTGAAATTCTCGCGTGCCGATACCGGGACGATCGTGGCGGCCGGCAGCAGCGCCTGCCATTTATCGACGAGCTCTTCGAGCTTTTCGGGCGTCGTAAGGTCGATCTTGTTGATTACCGCGAGGGTGGGAATATCGCTTTGGCGGATCTTTTCGAGGATGTCGTTCGAACGGTCGCTCTGTTCCACCGTGTCGGTGACGTAGAGAATTACGTCCGCATCGTTCACGGCGCCGGTGACGAATTTCATCATCGATTCCTGGAGTTTGTAGCTGGGTTTCAGAATGCCCGGCGTATCCGAGAAGACGATCTGGAAATCTTCGCCGCTGACCACTCCCAGAATGCGGTGGCGTGTGGTCTGGGCTTTGGAGGTGATGATCGAGAGGCGTTCGCCCACGAGTGCGTTCATCAACGTCGATTTGCCGACGTTGGGATTTCCGATGATATTGACGAAACCGGCCTTGTGCATAGGATGTCTGTTGTCTGATTCTCACGAAAAGGCAGTGAAAGCGGGGACCGCATAAAACGAACGAACTTGTTTTTCATGCCGGACCGCCATGCTGCCTGCTCCAAAAATAGTGAAAGCCGAGAGCAATCGCACGGATTTGCACGCGAAGATTGCCGAACCGCCTCCTATCTTTTACAAAGATAGCGAAAAAAATACCCCCTGCCAAATGAAGCGTCATCTTTCTATGTTCAGAAGGTGTTGGTCGGTGGCGTTTTTCGGATGAGAGGGGCCGAGGGAGGTTGCGGCTCTTTTCGACACCGCTGTTTTTCCGGAAAAAGCCCGTTATCGGACGGATTGGAAGATCGGGCCGGAAAAAACGCGTTTTCTTCGGTCCTTCGCGTTGTGTTTTCCTCTCCGGTTTTTTCCTATTTCTGTATATTTTTCTTGTACTCGTCTGCAAGGTGTTCCGGACGAATCCGTTCTTCGTGTTTACGGGCGAAGCCTTTTCGGATTTGTCCTGCATTCTGCTTGCCCAATTATGAGCTGACACCGATTTCGGAGAGCATGTGTGAATCGCCTTTCCGCTGCCGGTGCGTGGTTGCAGAGGATGCCGGATTTGCCCGGAAGCGGGTCGATTATATGATAGATGTCATAAGGAAAACCCCTTTGGTTCGGAGCCCGAACCGAAGGGGTATAAAGTAGTTGGCGAAGTATTATTCCGCTTATCTGCGGAAGCCGCGTCCGGGTAATTTGGGCATTTTCATATTGCCTCCGGCGACGGCCTTCATCATCTTGCGCGTGTCTTCGAACTGCTTCATCAGTTTGTTCACCTCGGCCATCGTCGTACCGCTGCCTTTGGCGAGCCTTTCGCGGCGCTTGGCGTCGATGATTTCGGGTTTCTCGCGTTCGAGGGGAGTCATCGAGTTGATAATCGCTTCGGTCTGCTTGAATACGTCGTCCGAGATCTCGACATTTTTGAGAGCCTTGCCCATACCGGGGATCATCGAGGCCAGATCCTTGAGGTTGCCCATCTTCTTGATCTGGGCGATCTGTCCCATGAAATCGTTGAAGTTGAACTGGTTCTTGACGATCTTCTTCTTCAGGCGGCGGGCCTCCTCTTCGTCGTACTGCTCTTGGGCGCGTTCCACGAGCGATACCACGTCGCCCATGCCCAGAATACGGTCGGCCATACGTTCCGGATGGAATACCTGGATGGCATCCATCTTCTCGCCGCTGGAGATGAACTTCAGCGGTTTGTTCACCACCGCACGAATCGAGATCGCCGCACCGCCGCGCGTATCGCCGTCGAGTTTGGTAAGCACCACGCCGTCGAAATCCAGCCGCTGGTTGAACTCGCGGGCCGTATTCACGGCATCCTGACCCGTCATCGAATCGACCACGAAGAGCGTTTCGCCTGGTTTCACGGCCTGTTTGATCGCCGTGATCTCCTGCATCATCGCCTCATCGACGGCCAGACGGCCCGCCGTATCGACGATCACGACGTTGAAACCGTGCTGACGGGCGTATTTGATGGCATTTTCGGCGATCTGCACCGGATTTTTATTCCCCTCTTCGGTATAGACTTCGACTCCGATCTGTCCGCCCAACACCTTGAGCTGGTCCATGGCCGCAGGACGATAGACGTCGCCCGCCACGAGCAGCACCTGGCGTCCCTTCTTGCTCTTGAGCATCGCCGCCAGCTTGCCCGAGAAGGTAGTCTTACCGGAGCCTTGCAGACCGGCGATCAGGATGACCGCAGGCGTGCCCTCCAGCTTGATGTCGGTCGCCGTGCCGCCCATGAGTTGTGCCAACTCGTCGCGGACGATCTTGGTAATCATCTGTCCCGGCTTGACGGACTTGAGCACGTCTTGTCCCAGGGCCTTCTGCTTCACCTCGTCGGTGAAGGATTTGGCTACCTTGTAATTGACGTCGGCGTCGATCAGCGCCCGGCGGATCTCCTTGAGGGTTTCGGCGACGTTGATTTCGGTGATGCGGCCTTCGCCCTTGATCAGCTTGAAGGACCGTTCGAGTTTATCGGTTAAGTTTTCAAACATAGTTTCGGTTCGTTATCGTATGCCGGGAAACGGTGCCGCCCGACGCTGGAGCATTTTTCGTTTTGCGGAGCCGTCGTTGCAGTCGGTTTTTTCAGTCCGGACAAAGCTAAAGCGGTGTCGGGCAAATCGTTCTCCCTGTTCGGCCGTTGCAGGTCCGCTCCGGATTTTTCGCTTGCAAATATATAAAACTATTCGCAGAATCGCAACGGAGGTGCTGATTTTCCTCGGTGTCGGCGACAAAGACACAACCCCTCCGAGTTCTCGGAGGGGTTGTCTGATGGGGCTGTGCCCCGTGTTTTCGGTTTAATAGTGTGCGACGTACATATGACGGCTCAACAACTGGTAGTCGTATTCCGTAGGCTCCACATCCCGATTGACCTGGAAAAGATACTCCTGTCGGTAGTAGTATTCGCTCATAGGGCCGTTTTCGTCCGTATTTTCACCCATATACCGCAGTTCCGGTTCGGATACCGTGAAACAGTTCTTGTCGAGCGGAAGCATCGGCATCCAGTGGGTTTTCTGTTCACCGGTCGCAGGATCGAAGACTGTGCAGGAAGGATAGAACACGTCGAATTCCAGATTGACCGTGAAGCAGTTATATTCCAGCGTATAGACGAAACGGTGGGGGGTTATCTCGTTTTCACCCAGCGGAATCTCGTTGAAAGAGGTCGAAACGAGTCGGAAGTTGTCCGCTTCGTCCTGCGTGATGTAAAGGTAGCCTAATACAGGACCTTCCTGAGTCGAGGGATTGATGTTGATCTGCCGATATTCGGTTTTTTCGCTGGTTCTGCCGTCGGACATCGTGCTGCGGATCTTGGCATAGGAGGTGTAGGCGTTTACACCGTACCATTTTTCGTCCGGATTGTCTTCCGAGAATGTATAGGGAAGCGTTCCTTCGTCCACGACTTCCTGTTTGGTCAGGTAGGGGATGTAATCGGGTTTCGAAACGGTTTGGGGACCGTAGTGGAGCGTATATTCCGTGCGCTCGCTGCCGCTGCCGCCGCCGTCCTGCCAATTCACTTCGGTCACGATCGTGCTGACGCGGCCTTCGGCGTCGAACGTGTAGGTGTAGGTCGTAGTGCTGTTGCCGTCTTGACAGCTGGCGGGCAGGTTCTTAACGGTCGTACCGCTGATGCCGAGCAGCATGGCGGACTCCTCTGCATCGCCGATCATGAAGGCGCCTATGTCGATGCCGTTCCAGGAGTTGAGGTGTTCGGTGTAGGAGAACGTCGTTGTTTCGTTATCCCGTCCGTCGATGGTCGAAATGGAAACGATGTTTCCGTCCTGCCAGGTAAGCGTCGAGGTCGAGTTCTCATCGGGATAGGAAGGGTTGCGGTATTCCAAGCGAGCCAGCGTGCCGTCGGCGTTGTAGGTGAAAGTCTGGCTGGCGCCGTCCGGGTCGGTGTAGCTACTTACCAAACCGCTTGTATTCAAGCGGTATTCCTTGGTGTATTCGCCCGAGTTGGGAAGGGGCATTCTGCCGTCGATTTCGAACCATTTCTCTTCGTCTGTGATTTTCCCTTCGCTTCGTTTGAGCGTCCTTTCATAGGAGGCATTGATTTTGTCGGTCTGTTCCGAATCGTAATCGTATTGGTCGTAACCGGTCAGAAGACCTTCGGCATCGTATTCGAAGAGCATGTAACTCTTGTCGGTGCTGGAACCGTCGCTGTAAACCTCGGTGTAGGTCGTTTCTACCCAGGTCAGCCGGTCTTCGGGTGCTACGTCGGGATGTTCGGGCTTTTGAGGATTGTCGGGGTTATTCGGGTTGTCCGGATCTTCCGGTTCGTCTTGTCCCACGCCCCGCTGGGTGATGGAGATATTCGCGGATTCTCCGCCGCAGGAGATGATGACGACCGCCTGGCGGGATTCGGTCGTTTCGTTTTCAGTGAGCGTGACGGTAATCGTGTGCTTGCCGGCGTCGCCCGAAGTGGGGTTGATGGAGATCCAGCTTTCGGCACGCGAGGTTTCACGCACGGATGCCGTCCAGCTCTGGGTCGTTTCGAAACCGATGGTATGGGACAACACATCGGCCGAAATCGAGGCCGATAAGTTATCCTGAGGAATCAGAATGTTCTGAAACTCATCTGTTTCGCTGTCGCTGCAACTCCCCCCCCCAGCGCCAGGGTGATGAGAGCCGAGAAAATGAACAGTTTTTTCATACGATAAAGAATTTGAACGATAATTGGTTAAGTAAGTCGGGCAATTTTGTCCGATCGTTGCAAAGATACGAATAAGCCGAGCGCAAAAGCAAATTTTATTTGCATTTTGCCGAGGCGGAGTATCTAAGACGAAGTCAAAGATACGAATAAACTGCGTGCAAAAGCAAATTTTATTTGTATTTTGCTGAGGCGGAATGCTTGAACGACGTTAAAGATTAGAAAAAAGCCGGGTGCGGAAGCAAGTTTATCTGCACTTTGTCGGATCGAAGCGTTTGAGGCGAAGCCAAAGATTATGAAAATGCCGAACAGAAATACAAATATATTTGTATTTTGACGGAGTGGTCCGGAGATCGTGCCCGTATGGGTATTTTCGTCTGTCGAATGGGAGGGTGGATGGCATTCGATCGTGCCGTCGGTGGCTGCGGAGGTTGCAGACGGACGGAAAACAGGGGCGATTGTCTGTGAACGGCGGGCGGATGCGGTTTACAGCAGCCCCGCTTCGTAATAGAGAACGATCTGTTCGAGTACCTTGTCGTCCCCTTCTCGGTCGTATTCCGACTTGAGATTCTGTCCGAAGATACGCGATACGCTTTGCCAGAATCCCGCGACGAAGCCGCCCCGGAACTCCCGGAGGATTTCGTAAGCCGTGTATTTCGTTTCCCGGTCAATCAGCTTCAGAAGCACGCGGCCCTGGGTACGGGTCATGTGTTTCAGCACGGGCGTGTACTCCTTTTTGATCGCTGCGGCGATGCCTTTGATGTATTGTTTCTGTTCCTTTTTCGTTTCGAGCCGGAGCAGTTCCGCCTCCATTTGAACCATTTGTGCTTTGGCGGCTTGGGCTACGGGATAGACTTTCTTCACCGCTTCGACCAGTTTGCGGTAACGGCGCAGGTCAGCTTTTTTGCTGAATACGAAGACGGGTTTTATGGGGACGACCGAGATCGTGTCGCCGTCGGGTCCGATTTCGAAAGAGGTGTGCCATCGGCCCGGCTGTCCGTGTCGGGCCGAAGCCTGCCCGGGCAGGGAGAGCAGCAATACCAGGGATAGGAAAAACCACTTTTTCATCGGAACCGGAATTTTCGTACCTTTGTCAGGATGAAACACAAGGGCGGAGAGGGCGCTTCTGTCCGAAGCGGACGGATTTCGAATCCTCTTCGCAATTCAAAGATAGTGAAATGTGAGGGCAATTGTGAGAACTTGTTCTCGAAAATTGCCGAACCGAATCCTATCTTCTGCCAAAGATAGTGAAAGCCGAGCGAAAACGGGACTTGTTCCCGGTTTTCCGAGGCGCCTCCTATCTAAAGCTATGTTCAAAGATAATGATTCTGAATTATTAACGCAATAAAAAACGGTTGTATTATGATGGAAAAAGGACTTTCTGCACAAAGTAAGGTAACGGTCGATGGCGGCAACGTGGCTGCAACGATGGGATCGGGCGACTTGCAGGTATTCGCTACGCCGGCTATGGTGGCCCTGATGGAAAATGCGGCGATGAAGGCTGTGGCTGACCATTTGCCGGAAGGTTCGACGACCGTCGGTGCCGAGATGAACGTGACCCATATCAAGCCTTCGGGCGTCGGTGCCGAAATCGTCGCATCCGCCGTGCTGACCGAAGTCGAAGGGCGTAAGCTCACCTTCAATGTCGGGGCCCGCGATGCCGAAGGGATGATCGGCGAGGGGGTTCACGTCCGCTATGTCGTTGATCGTGAGAAGTTCATGTCCAAAGTTCGCTGATGCGGAATCTTGTCCCGGAAGCAACGGAAGGAAAAAGTAAAAAAGGCTGTCCAACAAGTTTTTTAATCCTTTTAGAATCGCGTATTCGGAAAAGCTCTCGAATAAGCAGTACAAATAAAAAAGGGCTGTCTGAAACTTGTTAGACAGCCCTTTTTTTGTTGTTATGCTCTTTAGCCCAGCAGCAAATGTTCGAGGAAAATAACCAGCATGCCCGCGAAATACCCGGCCAATGCCAGCAGCGTGATTTTACGCAGGTACCAGCCGAATTCGATCTTTTCCAGTCCCATCGCCACTACTCCTGCGGCCGATCCGATAATCAGCAGGCTGCCGCCCACGCCGGCGCAGAAAGTCAGCAGGTGCCAGAAGATACCGTCCTGTACGAACGCCTGCATATAAACCGGGTCGAGGCTCGAGGCCAGGGCTGCCGTATCGACGACGGGGTACATACCCATACAGGCAGCCACCAGCGGCACGTTGTCGATTACGGCCGACAGCAGACCGGTGATTCCGGCGATCGTATAGACTTCGTGTACGTTTTTGTCCAGGAAGTCGGCGAAGTCGGTCAGCAAACCGGCGCTCTGCAATGCTGCGACCGACATCAGAATACCCAGGAAGAAGAGGATCGTGGGCATATCGATATGTTTGAGTACTTTCGACACCCGGTTTTTGATAGATTCCTCCATGTTCTGTTTGTGGTCATAGACGAGCTCCGTGAAGACCCACAGCACACCCAACGATATCAGCATGCCCAGGTAGGGCGGCAGTCCCGTTACAGCCTTGAATATGGGCACGAACAGCAGCCCGCCGACACCGAGAACGAGAACGAAGTGGCTGAAGCGCGGGCCGACGAACGGCGGCAGTTTGGGCGCCGTGTCTAATTTTTCGGGATGCGCGTTTTCGTCGGGAATATAACGGCAGGCGATGGCCGTGGGAATGATTACCGATACCAGGGCCGGGAGGAACAGTTTGGCCACGAGCAGGCCCGAGGTGACGTTGCCCCGCATCCAGAGCATGATGGTCGTTACGTCGCCGATGGGCGAAAAGGCACCGCCGCTGTTGGCCGCGATGACGATAACGCTGGCGAAGATCCATCGTTCTTTCTGTCCGCTGATCATACGCCGCAGCAGCATGATCATAATGATCGTCGTGGTCATGTTGTCCAGCACGGCGGACATAAAGAAGGTGATGATCGATAGCAACCAGAGCAGTTTGCGTTTGTTGCGGGTTTTGATGTGGTCGGTGATGACGTGGAATCCTCCGTGCCGGTCGATCAGTTCGACGATGGTCATGGCGCCGATCAGGAAGAAGAGGATTTCGCTCGTATCGCCGAGTTGCTCGATCAGTTGCGTGCCGATCTGGGCGTCGTTGCCCAGCAGACTCAATACCGTCCATAACGCACCGCACATCAGCAGGGCGATCGCGGCCTTGTCGATGCGTAGTTTGTGTTCGAGCGCGATGCAGAGGTACCCGAACACAAAAATCAGAATCATGGTTATAATCATATCTTACTGCATTGAATTATCGATTTTATCAATGGAATCGAAACGCCGCAATCCCTGTGCCGTAGTGGGTGAGTCCGGTGATTCGGGCCTTTATTTTTCACTTTTTTCGTGGAAATTTTTCGCAGGCTTACCATTCGCGGAGGATTTTTTTTGAAATTTCGATTCTTTGCCGTACCTTTGCACCTGCTTTCGAGCATCGGATTGAACTATGGTGTAATGGTAACACAGCAGATTTTGGTTCTGTCGTTCCTGGTTCGAGTCCAGGTAGTTCAACACTGTCGTTCGTAGCCGAAGTCGCTGCGACGGGAAAGGCCGGATTTCAAAATCCGGCCTTTTTGTTTTCGTGCATGGCACAAGCGGCGAATAGGCGCGTCGGATCCGATGTTTCAAACGCTTGATAATAAAGTATATAATCATCTTTGTTTTTGTTGGCGCATCCTTTTCTCATCGGGTTGCCGCTTTCGAAAGACGTTGTTGGGCGTGCCGTCGGATCATCGTATTTTTCCGAAAAGGTTTCTGCTTTTGCCTCTGCCGGGGTGGGCAGCACTTTCCTTTTCATTTAATCGCCCGTTACCACAATCGGGCCGGGCGACCGACAGACATCGGCAGCGCCATTTCCGGGAGCGGTGCGACTGACGGTATAGCTGCTTTTGTTTTTCCTTTGTTTCCCCGGATTTTGGAGAACCGGACCGTTTTCGGGTTTCGCCGCAGCCGTTATTGGCCGAGGGCCTGACGCAATGCCTTTGCCAGCTGGTCGGGACAGGATGTTCCCCGGCCTTTGCAGTCGATGCCTTCGAGACGTGCGATCACGTCGGCAGCCTGCATCCCGCGCGTCAGCAGACCTATTCCCTGGGTATTCCCGTGACACCCGCCTTCGAAGCGGACGCTTTTGACGATATCTCCCTCCAATTCGATTTCGATGGATTTCGAACAGGTACCTTGTGTCTTATAAGTGAATTTCTTTGCCATTTCGAAAGAATTAGGGTGCAAATATACGAATAAATGGATATTTTCAGCGTCCGATGTGTCGGCGTGTGTGTTTCCGTGCGTACCGGGAATCCATGGCTTTTGCGTATTCGAATCCGTCCCTCTTCTCTTGAGCCTCTTATTTCCGGTTTTTTGATTCTGGCCGGCCGGTTTGGTTTTGCTATTTTTTTCGGGCGACGACCGGATAATCGTATGTAAAACTCCCCTTCCCGATCACGGGAAGGGGAGTTCTCTTGTCTCAGTACTTTTTTATTTCTGCTGTTGCTGCTGCAGGTCGCTCGTGTCGGCGACGACCATGTTTTTGTCGATGCGGAGCGTGACGTTGCCGTCCACTTCGATCAGGAGGGTCGTCTCCTTGATCTCTTTCACTACGCCGTAAATACCGCCGGCCGTGATGATCTTGTCGCCTTTCTTAAGGCCGGCCCGGAATTGAGCCATCTGCTTGCGTCGCTTCGATTCGGGGCGCCACATGAAGAAATACAGAACCAGAATCATCAGGCCGAGCATGATGAAGAGCGAATAGCCGCCGCCAGCCTGCGGTGCAGGAGCTGTTGCTTGAAGTAAGTTAATCATAGTTTTCTATTAATATTAATGTTTAGTCTTTTCTTTGGATCGGGACGAGCCGGGACAGGCGACGTGCCGAACTTAATTCTCGTTTTTTCTTCCGGACAGGACGCTTCCATCTGATCCTCGGCTGTTTCGATCATCGGTTGCTCTCATCTTTTCGGACCGGTAGCCTGTCTTTTGCAAAGATTGCCGAACTGCCTCCTGTTCCTGCAAAGATAGTGAAAGCCGAGAAGAAAACGGGAGCTTGCTCGCAGTTTTCCGAGGCGTATCCTAT
>ERZ791620.882-NODE-882-length-13650-cov-1.898051_pt1 | contig 13650 bp, 9 predicted proteins | sample MGYA00509962_ERZ791620 | MGnify/ENA primary metagenome ERZ791620 (study PRJEB30046, sample SAMN00715162) | human gut metagenome | study: EMG produced TPA metagenomics assembly of the A metagenome-wide association study of gut microbiota in type 2...
CGACCCTCGTGCCATGACCGCCTTGTTCCAGATCATCAACGGTGAGGAGAAAGCGGATGCCGGTACGTATCAATGGGGACAGACGATCACGACCTCTTATCTTCCTCTCGATAACTCCAAATATTTCAATACAGATATCAACCTGCTCGATTGGTTATGCCAGTTCTCGCCGGATACTAACGAGGTATTCTTGAAAGGCTTCCTCGGACGTATGTTGTTCTCGGGCGAGGAGCTCATGAAAAAGGTAAGCGTACTTTCCGGAGGTGAGAAGATGCGTTGTATGATCTCACGTATGATGCTCACCGACGCCAACTGCTTGATCTTGGATACTCCGACCAACCACTTGGACTTGGAATCCATCCAAGCCTTCAATAATACATTGAAGACATTCAAGGGAAATATCCTGTTCTCCAGCCATGACCACGAGTTCATACAAACCGTGGCGAACCGTATCATCGAGCTGACTCCTAACGGTATCATCGATAAGATGATGGATTACGATGATTACATCACAGATCCAGCTATCGCTGAGTTACGGGAAAAGCTATATTCGAAATGAAAAAAAGATTATTAGGTACATTAATGACAATTGCGATGTTGACAACTTCCTTGATGGGGTGTAGTACAGGTAATACTACATCAGAGAATAGTCAGGCACATGGAACTGAAAATATGAAAGGAAAGACAGAAGTAGATTTTTGGTATTCAGGCGGAAAGACGGCAGTAAAGGTCGTCCAGGATATTGTTGATGATTATAACAAATCTCAGGATAAATACTTTGTGAAAACAGTAACGCAGGCTGATTATTCTGAAACATATGAAAAATTACAGGCTGCTATTGCAGGAAATGTTGCTCCGGATGTTGCTTTGATTGAGAAAGATGCAGCACGAGTACTATCAGATAAAAAACTTGTTGAAGATTTGTCTGATAGAATAAAAAAAGATGAGAATTTTAATAATGAGGATTATGTTTCAACTTTTTTTGAACAGGCAAAGGATGATAAAGGTAAAATATATGGTATTCCGGCATATGGAACCACACAAGTACTTTATTATAACAAAAAAGCATTTGAGAATGCAGGGATTGATCCAAATAGCATAAAAACATGGCAGGATTTAAGCAGTGCAGCTTCTAAAATAAAAGATGATGGACAATTCATATATGGCTGGGAACCTATGTGGGGAGCAGATAATTTGACGGATGCGGCACTGTCAAATGGCGGTACAATTTTCAGTGAAGATGGAAAAAAAGTTACTATAAATTCAGAGGAATGGATTGAAGCATGGGATGGATTTGGTAAATGGATTCATGATGATAAGACTATGGCAATCCATTCTGGTGGACAGGGCTGGGAATACTGGTACAAGACTATTGATGATGTTATTCAAAACAAGGCAGGTGGCTACACCGGCTCATCAGGAGATCAGGCAGATTTGGATTTCTCTGTTGTAGGCGCAATTGAGCAGCCGGCATGGAAGAATGGTACTGAGTCAAAGCCTGTTGCCAGGGCATTAATATTAAGCATACTTGCAAAGTCTTCAGAGGAAAAACAGGCAGGAGCATATGATTTTATGAAGTATTTTACCAATGTTGAAAATCAAGTGAAATGGTCCATGTCGACCGGTTATGTACCGGTAAATAGAGGAGTGTTAAATGATGAGGGGTATATGAAATATACTAATGAAAACCCTCAAGCACTTGTACCATATAATCAGGCAGAACATGGTTCAATTTATCCATATGATCCAACAAATGGCGTTGTAAAGGATGTATTGAAAATTGCAGCTGATAAGGTAGAAATAGATGGTGTGCCTGCAAAGGAAGCTTTGGATGAAGCACAAAAAACAGCGCAAAAAGCCTTAGATGAGGTATTGACTGACAAAAAATAAGAAAATGTTGTATCCTTCATGTTCTAAGTACTAGACAAATTCCACAAAATATTAGATAATAGAAGCAAATTAGTTTTCATTTTGCATAGGAGGTCGGCATGAAGAAGAAAAAAATAGTTATTGCACTCGGACATGATGCTCTTGGAACAACTCTTCCGGAGCAGCACGAGGCTACAAAGCATACAGCAAAGGCAGTTGCAGATTTTATCAGGGACGATTATGAGGTTGTCATTACTCACAGCAACGGACCGCAGGTGGGCATGATTCACACCGCTATGTCTGAGTTTTGCAGGATTTATCCTGAATATACAGCTACACCTACAGCTGTCTGCTCTGCAATGAGCCAGGGCTATATAGGATATGATTTACAGAATGCTATCCGTACAGAGCTTCTTGGCAGAGGAATTTACAAGACTGTTTCTACAATACTTACACAGGTGGTTGTTGACCCGTATGATGAGGCTTTTTATCATCCGACAAAGATCATTGGCCGTGTTATGACAGAGGCTGAGGCTGAGGAAGAGGAGAAAAAGGGCAACCATGTGACACAGGTTGAGGGAGGCTACAGAAGAGTTGTGGCAGCTCCAAAGCCTGTTGATATAGTGGAAAAGGATGCTATTAAGGCTCTTGTTGATGCGGATCAGGTTGTTATCGCATGTGGTGGCGGCGGAATTCCTGTTTTAGCACAGGATAATAAGCTTCAGGGCGCCAGTGCTGTTATCGAGAAGGATCTTGCAGCAGGAAAGCTTGCAGATACTCTTGATGCTGACAGACTTGTTATACTTACAAGCGTTGACAAGGTCTGCCTGAACTATGGCAAGGAGGATGAGAAGCCACTTGATACCATGACTGTTGATGAGGCAAAGAAGTACCTTGCAGCAGGCGAGTTTGATGAGGGTACCATGGCTCCAAAGATTGAGGCGGCTATCGACTTTATCGGTGACTCTGCCATCCGTTCAGTGCTTATCACAAAGCTCAACAAAGAGGGCAAGACAGTTTCAGGTGGTATGGGCACTTTAATTACAAAGTAGAGCTTAATTTTTATAATTCACACATATTCCACACGTCTATATGCATTTTGCAGAGCAGATGTGTGGGTAGTTTTATAAAAACATCGTGCGGTTTTGCAAATGTGCGTGGGTGGCTCTGAAGAGTTGAAAACAAGGTAACTATTCAGAACCTCCGAGAACAAGAAAAGTAAGATAGAAGGTAACACAAAAATGAGTGAGAAAAGGCTTCAAAAGAGAGATGAAATCTCAGACGAGTACAAATGGAAGCTTGAGGATATGTATGAGACAGATGAGCTGTGGGAGGCTGAGTGTGAAAAAGCGTCACAGCTTGCAGAAAAGCTATCCGGATTTAAGGGACATCTGGCAGACAGTGCAGCAACGTTGCTTGATTTTTTTAAGAAGCAGGATGAGCTGTCTTATTATTTGGAGCGTATAGTGGTCTATGCGAATGAGCGCTCGCATCAGGACACTGCCGTGTCGAAATATCAGGCATATGTGTCAAAGGCAGAGACGCTGACTGTTCAGGCATCAGGTGCGCTGGCATTTGCCAGTCCGGAGATTTTGCAGATAGATGATAAAAGGCTTGAGAGCTTTTACAGTGAGAGCAATGAGCTTATGCACTATAAGCGTGCGATTGATGAGATAATGCGTCAGAAAGCGCATACTTTATCGGCTGCAGAGGAGAATATCCTGGCGCAGTGCGGTGAGATGGCTGCAGCGCCGGAGAATATATTCAGTATGTTCAACAACGCGGATATCAAATTCCCGTATATCACTGATGTCGAAGGAAATAAAATCCGTATCACGCACGGCAATTTCATAGATTTTTTAAGCAGCAAGGACAGAAGCCTGCGCAAGCAGGTGTTCCGCGGAGTCTATGATTCGTACAAGAAGTGGAGCAATACTGTTTCCATGATGTACATCAGCAAGCTGAAAAATGACACTTTTTATGCAAGGGTAAGAAAATATGACAGCGCAAGGGCCATGTATTTATCCGGTGGCGATATTCCTGAGAGCGTATATGATAATCTGATTGAGACGGTTCACGCACATCTGCCGGCTCTGCACAGGTACATGGCGCTTAGGAAGAAGCTTTTAGGTGTGGAGCATCTGCATATGTATGATTTGTTTGCACCGATTGTGGACAATGTACAGACCACCTACACCTATGATGAGGCGAAAAAGCTTGTGGCAAAGGCGCTTGAGCCTATGGGCGATGAGTATGTCAGCACACTTAAGGCTGGCATGGAGAGTGGCTGGATAGATGTATATGAGAATGAGAACAAGAGAAGTGGTGCGTATTCATGGGGCGCTTACGGCACTCATCCGTATGTGCTTTTGAACTATGCCGACAATCTGGACAGTGTGTTTACGCTGGCTCATGAGATGGGACATGCGATGCATACATACTATTCAAATGAGCATCAGAGCATCACCTACGCGGGATACCTGATTTTTGTGGCAGAGGTTGCATCCACCTGCAATGAGTCGCTTCTCATGCACTATATGCTTGAGCATTGTGAGGATGAGAATGAGAGAAAATATCTCATGACACATTTTCTGGACGGCTTCAGGACGACACTTTTCAGGCAGGCGCAGTTTGCAGAGTTTGAGCATATAGCTCACCGGAAAATGCAAAAGGGCGAGCCGGTTACCAAGGATGTGCTGAATGAGCTGTGGCATGAGCTGAATGTGCAGTACTACGGACCGGATATGCGCGTGGATGATGAGATATCGTATGAGTGGATGCGCATACCGCATTTTTACACACCATACTATGTATATCAGTACTCGACGGGCTATTCGGCAGCAGTTGCTTTTTCAAAAAAGATACTTGAGGAGGGAAAGCCTGCTGTGGATAAGTATATAGGAAATTTCCTGTGCGGTGGATGCTCGAAGAATCCAATCGAGCTGCTAAAGAGTGCCGGTGTCGATATGAGCACACCAAAGCCTGTGGATGATGCACTCAATGTATTTGAGGATTATCTGAAGCAGTTTGAGGCAGCAACTAAGTAAGGAGAAACATTTTTATGGAAAGAATTAAAAGCTTTACAATCAATCATAATATTCTTAAACCTGGATTTTATATTTCAAGAAAAGATGGAGAAATCGTTACATACGACCTTCGTACAAGAAAACCTAATGCAGGCGATTATATGTCCAATTCAGCTATGCACTCAGTGGAGCATATGTTTGCAACATGTGTGAGAAACTCTGAGATTGCAGATGATGTGGTATATTTTGGACCGATGGGCTGTCAGACAGGCTTCTACCTCGTAGTGAGGGATGTCGAGCCGGGAAAGGTTTTTGAAATCACAAAAGAGGTCTTAAAACAGATACTGGAGTATGATGGACCGGTGTTTGGTGCATCAGCCATAGAGTGCGGACATTACGAGAATCTGTCACTTGACGAGGCAAAGAAGGAGTGCCGTGCATATCTTAAGGTGCTTGAGAGCCAGACAAATATGGAGTTTACTTATCCACAGTAAACAGAATGGAGAAATAAAATGACAATAGGTGTAATTGGTGCAATGCAGATGGAGGTCGATGACTTAAAGGCTCAGATGACAGACACACAGACAGAGGTTTACAGTGGAGTGGAGTTTGTTGAGGGTAAAATCGGTGATCAGTATGTGGTTGCAGCGAAGTGTGGAATAGGAAAGGTGTTTGCGGCGATATGTGCAGAGGCCATGATTTTGAAATATGATGTCGATATGATTGTCAATATCGGAGTGGCCGGTACTTTGACAAAGGACTTAAATGTGCTTGACGTGGCAGTAGCCACAAACGTGCTGCAGCACGATATGGATACATCGCCAATCGGAGATCCGAAGGGACTTCTTTCCGGCATCAACATGATTCTGCTTCCGGCAGATACAAAAATGGTGGAGCTTATGTGCTCTTGCTTAGCTGACAGAAATATCCACTACAAAAAGGGCAATATCGCAACAGGAGATCAGTTTATTGCCACAAAGGAGCAGAAGGATTATATTTCGAATACCTTTGATGCAATCGCAGCGGAGATGGAGGGAGGCAGCATCGGTCATGTGTGCTATGTGAACAAGGTGCCATTTGCCATTCTTCGCTCAATATCAGACGGCGATGGCGGCGAGACAGACTACCAGACCTTTGCGGAGAAGGCTGCGCATCAGTCGATTGAGGTAGTGCTTGAGTTTATCGGAAGGGCAGAAGAACTGAAATAGAGTTATTTCATTATTCATAATTTGTGATAATAAAGAATAGTATATAGCATGAGTGAATACAGAGCATACATGCAAAATACAAAACTACATAATGGGACAAAACGAAAGAAACGTCGACACAGATTCCTTTTTGGAGTGCTGCTGTCGGCGCTTCTTATTACAGGCGCTTTATATGGCAGAGAGTATGACATATCACAGCTGAAAAATATAGAGGTGATGGAGACACTTAGCAGTGCTGTGAGTCAGTTCGGGGACAGAAAGCTGCCTGTATATTCGGTTCAGACAACAGAAAAAAAGATAGCCCTTTCATTTGACTGTGCCTGGGGAGCAGAGGATTTTGACAGTATGATGGAGATACTTGACAAGCACAATGTAAAGGCTACATTTTTTATGACCGGAGGGTTTGTGAGTGATAATCCTGAATATGTAAAGACACTGGTTGAAAAAGGGCATGAGCCCGGAAATCACAGTGAGCACCACTATGATATGGCAACAATCACGGCAGGCGAGATGAAGACGGAGATAATGGATGTGCACAAAAAGGTCAAGGAGCTGACCGGAAAGGATATGAAGGTATTCAGACCGCCATACGGCTCGTACAACAATGAACTGATTGACACAGTGTATGGCTGTGACTATTATCCAATCCAGTGGGATGTGGATTCACTCGACTGGAAAAACTATGGTGTGCAAAACATCATAGATACAGTGTGCAATCACAAAAGCCTGGATTGTGGCTCGATAATACTCTGCCATCTAGGTGCCAAATACACCTCGCAGGCACTCGATGAGATGCTCACAAAGCTGCAGGACATGGGCTATGAGATAGTTCCGGTATCAAAGCTGATCATGACAGAAGGCTATCATATGGATGCAAACGGTATGCAGATCAAGGACTGATCAATTTCATAAATCAATATTTTAGTCAATATTTAGTCAATAATTTAGCCCTTTACGATATTGTTATTTACAGACAAGTGTGTTAAACTAAAACTATATTTTAAAGAAGCTGTGAGACAGCTATGGGGGTAAATTATATGACAGATACAGGTTTTTTGGTAGCATTCTTTATAGTTATTTTTTTAGTTATCATATTTGCGCTTGTTGCTGTAATCGGAGCCGTTACAAGTGCTGTTGCAGGTATCAATGATGATGAGGATGAGATTGAGGAAGAGGGCATTTGAAGCTGAAATAAATAAAAGATTTTAAAAGATTTTAAAAGATATTTAAAGACATTTAAGGACATCGGATTATATTAATCGTATAATTGGGTGTCTTTTTATTGTGAAAATCTCTTAAAAAAGTATAAACCAATTGAGTTGCAATCCGCCACATTGTATAATAAAAGTATAACAGCGAATTAAATTTATTGTGGAAATCGCAGTAATCACATTGTTTATCAAACTAATGCAGGACATTATCAAAGAAAAGAAAAAGGAGGGGTCAGATGATATCAAGATATAGTGTAAAAAAGCCTTTTACTGTACTTGTAGGAGTACTGCTGGTAATAGTACTCGGTGTTGTATCGCTTGGCAGGATGACGACAGATCTGCTGCCGGATATGAGCTTTCAGTATGCACTTATCGTGACAACAGATATGGGAGCAAGTCCACAGGAGGTGGAGAGCGATGTCACCGCGCCGCTTGAAGCAGCTATGGCAACTACGTCCAATATAAAAAACGTAAGTTCAATGTCATATAACAGCTATTCTCTTGTGACATGCGAGTATGAGCAGAATGCCAACATGGATTCTGTAGTGATAGAGATGCAGCAGAAAATAGATCAGGTCAAGGCTGGCTGGAAGGATGGAGTGGGCACTCCGACCATTATGAAGATAAATCCGGACATGCTTCCAATCATGATGACTGCTGTGGATATGGATGGGAAAAGCAAGTCGGAAATCACCGACTTTGTGGAAAACACACTTAAGCCTGCAATTGAGAGTACGGAGGGAGTCGCATCAGTGACTGCAACAGGTGAGCTCACCGAGCAGATACAGGTCACGATGAATCAGGCCAAGATAGATGCGCTCAATGAGAAAATAAATAATGCCGTTTCAAAGAAATTTGACGATGCAAAAAGTCAGATGGATGATGCAAGCGCAAAGATAGAGAGCGGACAAAACGCAATCACATCTGCATCGGATCAGATGAGCGCGGGAGTGGATACGCTAAAGGAGCAAAAGGCAAAGCTTGCAGAGCAGAAGACTCAGCTAGAGAGTACTCTTGCAAGCTTAAATGAGCAGAAGAGCCAGCTTGAAACAATTCAGTCAGCTCTTTCAGACTTCATGAATAGTGATACATATACAAAGACAATTCCGTCACTCAAAGAGGGCGCAAATGCACCGGGTGAAGCGGGCACAGCACTCAAAGCGCAGCTTGAGCAGGTTGATAAGCAGATTGCATCACAGTTTTCAGGTCTCTCGGCGATTGGAATCACCGTAAACACAGCAGATGATCTGCCTGCGGCAGCGTCAGCGATAGCACAGACTCTCATTCAGGTGAATACAGGTATAGAGCAGTGCCAAAGCGGGCTTGACCAGATAGCACAAGGAGAGACAGCACTTTTAGATGCATATGATAATCTAAACAGTCAGGCAGCTATAAGCTCGATAAGCATAGGACAGCAGTCGGCACAGCTTGCAACAGCAGCGGCATCTCTTGACAGCTCAAAGAAGGAGCTTGAAAAGAGTAGGGATGATGCACTTGACAAGTCAAACTTAAATGCAGTTTTAACAATTGACTCACTCTCGCAGCTGCTTGTCGCACAGAATTTTGATATGCCTGCAGGCTATGTAAATGATTCAAATGGCATGCAGTACATAGTACAGGTGGGAGATGAGATAAAATCAATTGATGATTTAACAAATCTAGTGCTTATGGATATGAAGCTTGATGGAATAGCTCCTATTCATGTCGGTGATGTGGCAGATGTTGAGATGACTGACAACTCGGATGAGACATATGCGATAGTCAACGGTAATCCCGGAATAATGCTCTCCATGGAGAAGCAGACCGGCTACTCTACAGGAGATGTCACAGATCGCCTTTTAGACAAGCTTGATTCGCTGGAAAAGGAAAATGACGGATTACACACCACAGTGCTCATGAATCAGGGCGTATACATCGACATGGTAGTAAAGAGTGTTATGGAAAATATGATAGTGGGAGCAATACTTGCCATTTTCGTATTGCTCTTGTTCTTAAAGGATATAAAGCCAACACTTGTTATCGCAGCATCTATACCGCTATCGGTTATTGTGGCAGTGGTGCTTATGTATTTTACGGATATCACCTTAAATATCATTTCAATGTCGGGACTTGTGCTTGGAATAGGAATGCTGGTGGATAATTCAATTGTAGTAATTGAGAATATCTACAGATTAAGGGGAGAGGGATATTCGGTAAAGAAGGCGGCTGTTGAGGGTGCAAATCAGGTGGCAGGAGCCATTTTTGCCTCTACACTTACCACGGTAAGTGTGTACGCGCCAATCATTTTTACTGATGGAATCACGAGACAGCTCTTTGTAGACCTGGCACTTACGGTAGCGTTTACTCTTATGGCATCTCTTGTAGTGGCACTCACATTTGTACCGGCAATTGCTTCAGGCATGCTCAAAAAGACGAAGGATATAAAGCATCCATGGTTTGACCGTTTTAAGGATTGGTATGGAAATGTCCTCGGCACATGTCTCAGGTTTAAGCCGGTTGTATTTATTGTGGCAGTAGTGCTTTTAGTCGGCAGTGGAGCACTTTGCATGTCAAGGGGAATGACATTTATGGATATGGACATGGAGTCAAATCAGATTTCACTTACCATAGAGGCAAAGGATGACGAAAAGCTTGACTTCAAGCAGCTTACAGAGCTGTCTGATAAGGTTATGGACAAAATATCTGATATAAAGGGCATAGACACAATAGGAGCTACAGCAGGCGGCAGCTCGACCATGAACCTGATGAGCTCAGGAAGCGACAGCGTGAGCATGTATATATTGCTTGATGAGAAGTCGGATGTTTCATCGGATAAGGTAATAGATGAAATTGAAAAACGCACAAAGAATCTGGACTGCAAGGTAACAGCATCTTCACAGGCTATGGACTCATCAGAGTTTTTCGGAAGTGGTCTCTCTGTCAGGATTAAGGGTAATGATATAGACAAGCTGCAGAAGCTTGCAGGTGATGTGGCAGATATCCTTAAGGATACAAAGGGCGTGACAGATATAGATGACGGTCTTGGAGATACAATCAATGAGCTTAAGATAACTGTGGATAAGGAAAAAGCAGCAAAGTATGGCTATACGGTGGCTCAGGTATACCAGCTCGTATCCGGTGAGATATCATCTCAAAAGAGCGCAACAACCATTACGACCGACATAAAGGACTATGAGGTATACTTACAATCTGCAGAGCAGTCTGATGTGACTGTGGACGATATCAAAAACCTTACATTTACCTATAAGGATAATGATGGCAGTGAAAAGGAGATTCCGCTCAGTGATATCTGCACTATTTCGCAGGAACAGACATTAAGCACCATTCATCGAGATGCTCAGACGAGATATATTACAGTATCAGGTGCGGTTGATGAAAACCATAATGTAACATTACTAAGCAATAAAATTAAATCAAAAATTGATAAACTTAGCATTCCTGATGGCTATTCAATAGACATGGAGGGCGAGGATGAGACAATAAATGAGTCAATGAGTCAGCTTGGACTTATGCTTGTGCTTGCAGTGATATTTATCTATCTTATCATGGTGGCGCAGTTCCAGTCATTGCTTTCACCGTTTATTATCATGTTCTGTATACCTCTTGCGTTTACAGGAGGCTTTATAGCTCTTTTCATCACGGGAAATGAGCTCGGAATCATATCAATGCTTGGCTTTATCATGCTGGCAGGTCTCATTGTAAATAATGGAATCGTACTCATTGATTACATCAATCAGGCCAGGAGAGAGGGCATGAGCAAGCATGAGGCAATCATAGACGCAGGCCGTACAAGGCTTCGTCCAATACTGATGACAGCGATGACCACCATACTTGCAATGTTTACATCGGCGATCGGTATCGGAGATGGCTCAGATATGATAAGGCCGATGGCAATCGCAATAATAGGAGGTCTCATATACGGAACCATCCTTACGCTTATAGTAATTCCATGTATCTATGATGCGTTCAACAGAGAGAAGAGCATGGTAGAGGAAGAACTGTAGCAGGATAGAAGGAAAGAAGCTGGAAATATAGAGAGTTGGAGGATTTTTACATGGCAAAGTATATTATGGCATTAGATGCGGGCACTACCAGCAACAGATGTATACTTTTCAATGAGAAGGGCGAGATGTGCAGCGTGGCACAGAAGGAATTTACGCAGTTTTTTCCAAAGCCGGGCTGGGTGGAGCATGATGCAGAGGAAATCTTGGCCACACAGCTTGAGGTGGCAAAGGAGGCAATGGCCAATATCCAGGCTACGGCAGCCGACATATGTGCGATAGGCATTACTAACCAGAGAGAGACTACAATTGTATGGGACAAAAATACAGGTGAGCCGGTTTATCACGCGATAGTATGGCAGTGCAGACGCACGGCAGAGTATGCGGATTCACTGAAGGAAAAGGGGCTTACCGAGACCTTCAGAAAAAAGACAGGGCTTGTGATAGATGCTTATTTTTCGGCAACTAAGCTCAAGTGGCTCCTTGACAATGTGCCGGGAGCGAGGGAGAGAGCCGAAAGAGGCGAGCTTTTGTTTGGAACAGTCGAGACATGGCTTATATGGAAGCTCACTCAGGGACAGGTGCATGTCACGGATTATTCCAATGCTTCAAGAACCATGATGTTTAATATCAATACCTTAAAGTGGGATGATGAGATACTTAAGGAGCTTGATATACCAAAGAGCATGCTTCCAAAGCCAATGCCGTCAAGCTGTGTATATGGTGAGGTGAATCCTGTGTTTTTCGGGGGCCCGATTCCTATCGCGGGAGCGGCAGGAGACCAGCAGGCAGCGCTTTTTGGACAGACATGCTTTAGGGCAGGGGAAGCCAAAAATACATACGGTACAGGCTGTTTTCTGCTGATGAACACAGGTGAGATGCCAGTATCCTCAAAGAACGGACTTGTTACCACTATAGCCTGGGGCATAGACGGCAAGGTGGTATATGCGCTGGAGGGCTCAATATTTGTGGCAGGAGCCTCTATCCAGTGGCTACGCGATGAGATGAAATTTATAGATTCCTCAACAGATTCAGAATACATGGCGAGAAAGGTAAAAGACACAAACGGCTGCTACGTGGTGCCGGCATTTACAGGGCTTGGAGCACCGTACTGGGATCAGTATGCCAGAGGAACCATTGTGGGGCTTACGAGAGGTGTAAACAAGTATCATGTCATAAGGGCAACTCTGGAATCAATGGCGTTTCAGGTAAATGATGTGCTTGAGGCAATGAAGGCTGATTCGGGCATCAATCTCACATCACTTAAGGTGGACGGCGGCGCCAGTGCCAATAATCTGCTCATGCAGATGCAGGCTGATATCAGCAATGCACCGGTAAAAAGGCCTGTGTGCGTGGAGACAACAGCCATGGGCGCAGCATATCTAGCAGGGCTTGCAGTTGGCTACTGGGAAAGCATGGATGATATAAAGAGAAACTGGTCTATTGACCGTGTGTTTGAGCCGGAGATAGCGGCTGATTTGAGAGAAAAGAAGCTTAAAATGTGGAAAAAGGCTGTCGCCTGCGCATTTAACTGGGCGAAGGATGAATAATAGCTGATGCTTGCATTATTTTAAATGGGCTCAGTGATACAGCAGGTAAACAATATATGGGAATTGGTGGGAGAAAATAACATGTATGATGTAGTAATTATAGGAGCGGGAGTATCGGGAAGCGCCTGTGCCAGAGAGCTTTCGAAATATAACCTGTCCATCTGCGTGGTGGAAAAGGAGGAAAACGTGTGCTGTGGCACCTCAAAGGCAAACAGTGCTATTGTCCATTCCGGAATTGATTGTAAGACCGGTACACTTATGGCACAGATGAATATCCGTGGAAATGAGATGATGGACGAGCTTTCGAAGCAGCTTGATTTTGAGTTCAGAAGAAACGGCTCGCTGATTTTGTGCTTTAGCGAGGACGATATGCCAAGGCTTAAGGAACTTTACAATCAGGGAATCGCAAATGGCGTGCCGGGACTTGAAATTCTTGATTCAAAGAAAGCACATGAGATGGAGCAGAATCTGTCTGATGAGGTGGTGGCAGCTATTTACTGCCCGACAGGAGGCATTGTATGTCCGTTTGGTATGAATATTGCATTTGCTGAGAATGCTGCGGCAAACGGTGTGGAGTTTTTATTTAACACCGAGGTGAAGGAGATTCAAAAGGAGCAGGCAGGCTATATTATCATTACTCAAAATGGAGAAATTCATGCACACTGCGTTGTAAATGCAGCCGGTGTATATGCTGATGTATTTCACAACATGGTGAGTGAAAACAAAATCCATATCACACCAAGGCGCGGAGAGTACGAGCTATTAGACAGGGCACCGAGGAAATG
>ERZ791620.885-NODE-885-length-13626-cov-7.163289_pt1 | contig 13626 bp, 8 predicted proteins | sample MGYA00509962_ERZ791620 | MGnify/ENA primary metagenome ERZ791620 (study PRJEB30046, sample SAMN00715162) | human gut metagenome | study: EMG produced TPA metagenomics assembly of the A metagenome-wide association study of gut microbiota in type 2...
AATACTTTGTGTATGAATTAGTTGGCTGATTTTGTAATATTTAATGAATGTCCCTGACAACATGATAACACAATCGGACTTTTAATCCCTCCGCCCCGTATGTATAAATCCACACATACGGTATAACTACAAAAGTTCAGATAATTCGTTCTGCAAACGTCCTGCCACTTCTTCCATAGGCACTTCGCACCCCAATTCTTTCTGTAATGAAGTAACCCCTTTATCCATGAATCCGCAAGGATGGATATAACTGAAATAGCGCAAATCCGTATTTACATTCAGCGCCAATCCATGCATTGTCACAAAATGACTGCTTCTCACTCCTATTGCACAAATTTTCCGTTCCTGCGGAGTTCCCGCGGCCATCCATACTCCGGTCGCTCCCTTCACTCGCCCGGTCTCAATGCCATAAGATGCGCAGACCCTGATCACCGCTTCTTCCAACACATGAATATATTCCTTCAACCCCAAATGATAATCCTCCAAATTCAAGATAGGATAACAAACCAATTGTCCGGGACCATGATAAGTAATATCCCCTCCTCGATCAATATGATAAAGGGTGGCACCAATCATCTTCAATTGTGCCTCCCCCAGCAGCATATTCGTTTCCTTTCCACTCTTGCCTAATGTATAGACATGCGGATGTTCTACAAAAATAATTCTATTCTCATACGTTTTTCCCACTTGTTTAGCTTCCACCACGGCATTAAACAACTCCGTCTGCCGTTTCCAAGCCTCAGAATAGGGAACTAATCCCCAATTTTCAATTTTCATGATACCTCCCAGTTTTAAATGTAAAATAGGATAGGGTTCGCCCGATGCGTCTTTTGCATCCCTGCCAATAACCCGAAATCCAAAATGGCCATAAAAGCCGGACGCTTTCTTATTTTGTTCGTTTACATCGACATAACGTACATGGCAATGCTCCAAAGCATAACGCATCAATTGTTTCCCTATTCCCGTACCTATGGCACGCGGATGAACAAAAAGCATTTCAAGCATAGTCCCATTAATCCCCATGAATCCTTCTATACCAGCATTGTCACGAATCATGTAAAGCGGCATACTATGAAGATAAACACTCCATACCAGTGGCTTTAACTTCTGAATATATGCTTCAGGTATGAAATGATGAGTAGCACGCACCGAAGCTTCCCATAAACAGGTCAATTCATCAAAGTCATCGGGCGTAGGTTTAATTATTTGATACATATTACTTTTTTCTGCAAAGGTGGGATAATTATTGTATATTTGCAACCCCAATCAAAAGAAAGAATATGTTGCCGTACATCAATGATTTTCCAATAGAATTCCGCGACTATATCGCAAGTGAAATTATCCCACGATACGCTGATTTTGACAAAGCACATCGTGTAGATCATGTATTGAAAGTTATAGCAGAAAGCCTCAAATTGTCTCAATATTATGATGTGAGCCGCATGATGGTGTATGTTATTGCCTCTTACCATGACCTGGGACTCTGTGAGGGACGGGAGTTCCACCATCTCATTTCAGGAAAAATACTATGGGCAGACCAGAAGTTAAGGCAATGGTTCCCTGAAGAGCATATTTTGATTATGAAAGAGGCTGTAGAAGATCACCGTGCATCCAACAAGCATGTTCCCCGTAGCATTTATGGCAAAATTGTAGCGGAGGCCGACCGCATTATTGATCCGGACATCACCTTGAGACGGACGGTACAATATGGTCTTTCCAACTATCCCGAGCTGGACAAAGAAAAACAATACATACGTTTTCTGACACATTTGAAAGAAAAATATGCTGAAGGTGGTTATTTAAGATTATGGATACCTCAATCAGCCAATGCTGTACATCTGCAGGAATTGAGGCAACTGATAGCCGATGAGGAAGAACTTCATAAAGTATTTGAAAAGATCTATTCACAGGAAACAGAAACGATACAGAATTTAGAAAATATCCCTATATTTGTCCGGAACAAAAAAAATAACAGTATATGAAAAAGCTGGTTCTATCCATTTCTATGTTTCTGATTGCCGCTACTACCTTTGCGCAGTCCGAAGTGGTAACAGATAGTATTCCGCCCATTTCATTGGATGGTTACAAGAATTTTAACGGATTTATGCTGGATATGGGTTCCATGATTATGGCCCCTCCCCCTCTGATAGCCCCGCAACTTTATTATCAGCCTTACAACAATAATGCAATTGCGAATTACAATGAAATATTCCGTCCCAATATGAATATCATTTATGACAGAGGGTCTTACAACCATGTATTTACCCCCATGTATCCGGGAATGGGAATCTATGGATTCGGAACAATGTCAATGCCTCCCACCTTACAAAGTGCAACCTTTAAATTGAAAAACGGATTACACATCACCACATACGGTGAATATGATGCCGACGGGAACAAAGTACGGAATCCAAGCGCATTGCCTTGGGAAAGAAATAATTTCAACGGAGCTTTCGAAATGAAATCGGAGAATGGGAACTTCGGAATACGAATAGAAGTACAAAGAGGAAGAAACAATCCTTTTTGAATTATAAACTAAAAGATAGAAAAATGAAAAGCAGCCATGCAAAACAAAATCTATGCACGGCTGCTTTTTTATTTATTTTTAATTCAATCACAACTTTCTCCAATTCAGGCTCAAGCTGTTCAACACTACACTGACAGAACTACATGCCATGGCAGCACTGGCAATCATCGGGTTAAGCAAGATACCATACAATGGGAACAGAATACCTGCCGCCACCGGAATGCCTATCAAATTATAGATAAACGCCCAGAAAAGATTCTGATGGATCAAACGTACAGTTTTATGGGAAAGTTTAAAAGCTTTGGGTAACAACAACAAATCCGAAGTCATTAACGTAACCATCGCTACATCCATGGCAATATCCGTACCTTTACCCATTGCAATACTTACATCGGCACGTGCCAACGCCTGTGAGTCATTAATGCCGTCACCTACCATAGCTACGACTCTTCCTTCAGCTTGTAATTCTTTAATAACATTCTCCTTATCGACCGGCAAAGCATCCGAAATAAAACGATTCGCATCAATTTCTCCGGCCACATTCTGTGCAGTAAGATGACCGTCACCAGTCAACAATACAATGTACTTTCCACTCTCCTTCAATTGTTTGACCGCTTGTCTGGAAGTATCTTTTATTTTGTCACTAATGGCTATAACCGCCAGCAATGTATTTCCCTCGCCAAAATAAACCAGACTCTTGCCACTCTTCTCATAATCCTCCACCATCCCTTTCAACAAGTCGGAAATTCCCGCTCCAAAATCTTTCAGTAACCGATGGCTTCCTGCCCAAAAAGTTTTATTTCCACGGGTCACCACAATCCCCCGTCCTGTCCGACTCTCAAAAGAATCAATGAGTGCCGGCTTCTCACCTTCCTTTTTCAAAGCCTCGACAATAGCCAAAGCCAACGGATGTTCCGATTTCAATTCAGCAGCATACAGAATTCCCTTATGCTCGTTCTGCCATCCGGCATCATGCAACCATCCGGTCACCACAGGGCGCCCCTCAGTTACAGTACCCGTTTTATCAAGTACCACTGTATCCACTTTCCGCATCTGCTCCAAGGCTACCGCATCCTTTATCAAAATATGTGATTCGGCCCCTCTACCAATTCCTACCATCAATGCAGTGGGAGTAGCAAGTCCCAAAGCACACGGACAGGCAATAACCAAAACAGACACTGCTGAAAGCATAGCATAAGAAAAGTCATCCGCTCCACCTGCCACTATCCAAACAAGGAAAGTAAAAACAGCCACAGCAAGGACAACAGGAACAAAAACCGCCGTCACTTTATCCACAATACGCTGGACCGGAGCTTTAGACCCCTGTGCTTCCTGCACCATGCGGATAATCTGTGCCAACACCGTATTTTTCCCCACCTTTTGAGCAGTCATAGTAAATGCACCGTTCTGATTGATAGTGCCGGCCAGCACCTTATCACCCTGTTTTTTCTCTACAGGAATAGGTTCACCGCTTATCATGCTCTCATCTATAAAGGTGTTTCCTCCGACAATGACTCCATCCACCGGAATTTGCTCACCGGGACGGACGCTCACCTTATCGCCAACCTGAAGTTCGGCTATCAAGATATCCTCTTCCCTGCCGTCTTTCACCACACGGGCCGTCCGAGGCTGTAATCCCATCAGTTTACGAATAGCTGTGGAAGTTTTTCCTTTTGCTTTCTCTTCCATCAGCTTGCCAACCAATACGAAAGCTATTATAACAGTGGCAGCTTCATAATATACATGAGGTTCCAATCCGCGGCTGTACCAAAATTCGGGATAGAACGTATTAAACAAACTGAACAAAAATGCGATGGAGGTACTAAGTGCCACCAACGTATCCATATTACTGGTACGCTGAAGCGTCTGTTTCCAGGCATTCATATAGAAAGAACGCCCCGAATATAAAATAACAGGAAGTGAAAGCAACAGCATCCACCAGTTTACCCCCGGAACATTCATCAGAAACATCCCCAAAACAGCTACCGGTAAAGCAAAAATCCAAGCAACGATAGTCTTCCGCTTCAACTGTCCGTAATAAGATTGCTCTGCTTCCTCCTGCTCCTGCACAGAGTTATCCTCATCTATTATCAAATCAAAACCTATTTTCATCACAGCCTCTTTCAGTTGTTGCGGAGACACAATATCCGGATTATAAGTCACCGCCAAAGTAGCCGCCGCCAAATTGACCGATGCATTTTCCACGCCTTCTTGCTTCCTTACAATCTTCTCCACGTTGCCGGCACATGCCGCACAATGCATTCCCGTAACGGGATATAGTTTTTTTGTCATATCGCTCATATTCATTTCTTTACTTATTTATTATAGCTTATCAACGGACAAATTTAGCAAAAAGTTCATGCAATCTTGTTGCAAACAGATAAATATATTTTCGCTTTTTAGATGGACATTTCACGAAGTTATTCTATATTTGTGGAGAAAGTTAGGATAAGTAATCCATGCAAATAAACAAAAAGTTATGAAAAAAAGAAATCTCGTATTGTCTGTTATGACAACTTGCCTTGTATCCTGCTTTTTATTATCGGGATGTAACGGACAAAAACAAATTGATAGTGAAACTGTAAAGACTGTAAAAGTGGAAGAACAAGCCCATTTACAAGATGACACAGTCTCTCCCGCCTGTAAGATTACTATTGATTATAGTTATTTAGCAGAATCTGATGCTGCGGATAGCATAGCACAACGCATCAACCGTACCATACAAGCCCACGTTTTGGGAAAAGAATATATCCGGATGAATCCGGAAGTTGCTGTAGATTCTTTTAAAAATACCTACATTGACAACTACCGCAAAGATGTGAACGAGTTCTATCAGGAAGATATAAAAAATGGAACTCCCAAAGACGAACTTCCCACATGGTACAATTATGAATACGGACTGACCACCCATTTCAGCGAAGGCAAAGAAGGCATTCTGAATTTCATTGCAGAAACTTTTGAATATACAGGCGGGGCACATCCCAACTCATGGAACAAATGGATGAACTTCGAAAAGAATACCGGCAAACTGCTTGCTTTGAAAGATGTATTTATGGCAGGATCGGAAAAACCGATGAGCGACATGTTGCTGGAAGAACTGATAACAGAGATGGCTACCCGTCTGGAAGACAGCTCCATCACCTCACTGGAAGGACTTCAGAATGCAGGCATCTTGAATTCTACCAATATGTACGTACCCGACAATTTCTTGTTAGAAAAGGAAAAAGTATCTTTCCTGTATAACAAATACGATATCGCTCCCTATGCTGTAGGAGTCATCACCCTTTCTTTGCCCTACACATCGGTAGAAAAATATATGATACATTAAATAACGATTTTAAGTATAGAATGGAATTAATACTGAAATATTTCCCTAACCTCAGCGAACAGCAGAAAACACAGTTTGCCGCATTGTATGATTTATATACGGATTGGAATAGCAAAATCAATGTAATCTCACGCAAGGATATCACTAATCTGTACGAACATCATGTATTGCACTCGCTAGGCATAGCCAAAGTGATAAACTTCACCCCTGATACCCAAATTATGGACTTGGGCACAGGGGGCGGTTTCCCGGGTATCCCTTTGGCCATCTTATTCCCTGAAGTCCAATTCCATCTGGTGGACAGTATCGGAAAGAAAGTGAAAGTAGCTACAGAAATAGCCAATGCTATCGGACTGAAGAATGTCACTTTCCGTCATTGCCGCGCCGAAGAAGAAAAAAGGAAATTCGACTTCGTGGTAAGTCGTGCTGTCATGCCTTTGGGCGATCTAATAAAAATTATCCGTAAAAACATCAGACAAGAACAGCATAACGCCCTGCCCAACGGGCTGATTTGTCTGAAAGGCGGAGAGTTGGAACAAGAAACAATGCCCGTGAAGCACAAAACAATGCTTTATGATCTGAAAAATGAATTCACGGAAGATTTTTTTAAAACCAAGAAAGTGGTTTATGTAACCATCAGCGGTTTATAATTATAGATAAAAAAAACATGAAAATAAAGAAATTTGAATTCAATATGTTTCCGGTAAACTGCTACGTGCTATCGGACGAAACAAAGGAAGCCGTCATTATTGATGCCGGTTGCTTTTATGAAGAAGAAAAGCAAGCCTTAAAAAGATATATTGACAGCAATAGCCTGACAGTGAAACATTTGTTGAATACGCACCTCCATCTGGACCATATTTTCGGCAACCCATTCCTGTTGCAAGAATACGGGCTAAAAGCCGAAGCAAATCAAGCGGATGAATTTTGGCTGGAACAAGCACCGGCACAATCACGTATGTTTGGTTTCCAATTGCCCGAAGCACCCGTGCCATTAGGAAAATATATCTTTGATGGAGATATCATTACTTTCGGCAATACCCAACTGGAAGCTATCCATGTACCGGGTCATTCGCCGGGAAGCATTGTTTTTTACTGCAAAGAAGCCCACTGTATCTTCAGCGGTGATGTATTGTTCCAAGGAAGTATAGGACGTGCAGACCTTACAGGAGGTAACTTCGACGAACTTCGCGAGCATATATGCAGTCGTTTGTTTGTACTCCCCCCCGACACGGTAGTCTATCCCGGTCATGGAGACCCGACCACTGTGGGAGCAGAAAAAGCGAACAACCCTTTTTTCCGATAAGATAAAACTTAAAATTCAACTTATATACTACTACCATGAAAACAGATTTATTAGCAGACCGACATATCGGTATACAGGAAGAAGACCTTCCCGTTATGTTGGAAAAGATTGGCGTAAAGAGCCTTGATGAACTGATTAACAAAACAATTCCGTCCAAAATCCGTTTGAAAGAACCTCTGCCACTGGCTGCTCCCATGACGGAACGGGAGTTTGCAGAGCATATTACCGAACTAGCTTCACAAAACAAGATTTATACCTCTTATATAGGTATGGGTTGGTATGACAGTATTACTCCGGCGGTCATTCAACGCAATGTATTCGAGAATCCTGTGTGGTACACCTCGTACACTCCTTATCAAACCGAAGTTTCACAAGGACGTTTGGAAGCACTGATGAACTTCCAGACTGTCATATCCGACCTCACAGCCATGCCATTGGCAAACTGCTCATTGCTGGATGAATCTACCGCCGCTGCCGAAGCCGCCACCATGATGTATGGACTTCGCACCCGCGACCAACAAAAAAGCGGAGCCAACGTATTGTTTGTGGATGAAGAGATTTTCCCACAGAACCTGTCAGTCATCCAGACCCGCGCCCTTCCTCAAGGCATGAAGATCCAAGTAGGAAATTACAAGGAATTGGCATTTACTCCGGAAATCTTTGCCTGCATCCTTCAATACCCCAATGCCAGCGGTAGCGTGGAAGACTATCGTGAGTTTGTGGAAAAGGCACATGCCGCCCATTGTAAAGTAGCCGTGGATGCTGACATCATGAGTTTGGCATTGTTAGTTCCTCCCGGCGAATGGGGAGCAGACATCGTATTCGGAAGTACCCAGCGCCTGGGTATCCCCTTGTTCTACGGAGGTCCGTCCGCAGCCTACTTCGCTACACGTGACGAATATAAACGCAATATGCCGGGACGTATCATCGGCTGGTCTAAAGACAAATATGGCAAACTGGCCTACCGTATGGCTTTACAGACCCGTGAGCAACATATTAAACGCGAAAAAGCAACTTCCAACATCTGCACCGCACAGGCATTACTGGCTACAATGGCCGGCTTCTATGCCGTTTATCATGGGCAGGAAGGTATCAAAAATATAGCAAAACGCATTCATAGCATTACCACCTGGTTGAACAAAGCCCTAACCCGCTTGGGATATGTACAGCATAATGAATTATTCTTTGACACCCTGCGTTTCAGTCTGCCCGACCATGTTTCGGCTCAGAAGCTGCGTACCATCGCATTGAGTAAAGAAGTAAACCTCCGTTACTATGATAATGGCGATGTAGGTTTCAGCATTGATGAAACCACCGACCTGAAAGATGTAAACCTGTTACTTTCCATCTTCTCCATTGCTGCCGAAGAAACCGTTCAAGAAGTGACAGACATTCCCGAAGCATCCTCACTGAATCGTGAACTACGCCGCCGTACTTCCTTCCTCACCCATGAGGTATTCAACAAGTATCATACTGAAACCGAAATGATGCGTTATATCAAACGTTTGGAACGTAAAGATATCTCATTGGCACATTCCATGATTTCATTGGGTTCTTGTACCATGAAACTGAATGCCGCTTCGGAAATGCTCCCACTCAGCAACTTAGGCTGGATGGCTATACACCCGTTAGCACCTGAGGATCAAACAAAAGGCTATCAGACATTAATTAATAACTTAAGCGAGCAGTTGAAGGTTATTACCGGATTTGCAGGAGTCACTTTGCAACCTAATTCAGGTGCAGCAGGAGAGTATACAGGACTGCGTATCATCCGCGCTTATCTGGAAAGTATCGGACAGGGACACCGCAACAAGATATTAATTCCGGCATCAGCCCACGGTACGAATCCGGCTTCAGCCATTCAATGCGGATATACCACGGTGACTTGCGCCTGTGACGATAAAGGTAATGTAGACGTAGAAGATTTACGTGCAAAAGCAGAAGCCAACAAGGATGATCTGGCTGCATTAATGATTACCTATCCGTCCACTCATGGTATCTTTGAACCGGAAATTGCAGAAATTTGTAAAATTATTCATAAATGCGGAGCACAGGTTTACATGGATGGTGCAAATATGAATGCACAGGTAGGTCTGACCAATCCGGGTACCATCGGGGCTGATGTATGCCATTTGAATCTGCATAAGACTTTTGCCAGCCCTCACGGTGGTGGCGGTCCCGGTGTAGGTCCCGTTTGTGTAGCCGAACATCTGGTTCCGTTCCTTCCGGGACATCAAGTTTGGGGTAACAGTGCCAATCAGGTTTCTTCAGCTCCATACGGTAGCGCAGGAATCCTGCCTATTACTTACGGTTATATTTGCATGATGGGCGCCGAAGGTCTGACCAATGCCACCAAGACTGCTATTCTGAGCGCCAATTATCTGGCAGCCTGCTTCAAGGATACCTACGGCATTGTATATACCGGCGCTACGGGCTTTGTGGGCCATGAAATGATTTTAGATTGCCGCTATCTGCATGACGAAACCGGTATCAGCGAAAATGACATCGCCAAGCGTCTGATGGATTATGGCTATCATGCGCCCACCCTTTCCTTCCCGGTTCATGGAACATTGATGATTGAACCGACTGAAAGTGAAAGTTTATGGGAACTGGATAATTTCGTCACTGTGATGCAAACCATCTGGCAGGAAATTCAAGAAGTGAAGAATGGCAGTGCCGATAAAGAAGATAATGTATTGGTCAACGCCCCGCATCCTGAATATGAAGTGGTGGCCAATGAATGGAATCACAGCTACAGCCGAGAGAAAGCCGCTTATCCTATCGAATCGGTACGTGATAACAAATTCTGGATCAATGTAGCCCGGGTAGATAATACATTAGGTGACCGCAAACTGTTGCCTACCCGTTATGGTAAGTTTGAATAAAAAAGCATTGTACTAAGAAGAAGAGAGGATCAAAATTCAGTTTTTGAAAATATGAATTTATAATTTGAAATTTGAACATCCTAAAAAACTAAAGAAAGGGTCGTATCATTACTCAAGACAGAGCTTGATACGACCCTTTTAAGTTTATAATTACTATCTGTAACTTTTCGGAACTGTCATTTTAGTTTTAACACACCTCCTCCCTCTTTTCAGGAACTATCCTTTTACTTTATCCACAGTAGGAGCAACTTGAGTTCCATAGCAGTCCGAACACATAATATCAGTATCCTAATTCATAAGGCTGTTCTACAGCCGGAACCCCATCGGACATCCATCCAGGCATTGCTTCTTTTTTCAGATAATGATTAAAGAACTGGAACATACGTTTTTGAAAATCTATTTTGTTGGCAATCTTTGTCGGCCAATGCGGTTCGCCTGTATAGTTCAGCATCCAGCAAGGCTTTCCAAGACGTTTCATTGCCACAAAATATTCTATTCCCTGATACCAGGGCACATGTCCGTCAGCGTCATTATGCATGATTAAAACAGGTGTTTGTACCTTGTCCATCGTGAACAGAGCAGAGTTTTCCAAGTAACGCAACGGAGTACTCCAAGGCGTACCGCCCAGACGACTCTGAGTATGTTCATACTGGAACGAGCGTGCCAGCCCCGATCCCCAACGGATACCTCCGTAGGCACTGAACATATTGACCACCGGAGCACCTGACTCAATAGCCGCAAACAAATCAGTACGTGTAGCCAGATAAGCCACTTGATAACCGCCCCAACTATGTCCCTGCGCCCCTATGGCTTTCTCGTCAATATAACCTTTGCCTATCAGCATGGCAACCCCCGGCATCAGACAGTTATAGCAACTCTCACCCGGATAACCGTCTACATAACGTATGTCCGGATTGAACACAATATACCCGTTACTGTTATAAAGATGATAATCAATGGTAGACCGATGGGGTTCCGGCATCCGGTAATTAAACAGAGTTTCCGAATTTCGCTCATAGAAACTCACAATCATCGGGTATTTCTTGGCCGGATCAAAATCGGCAGGCTTGTACACCACCCCTTCCAACTTACGGCCATCTAAAGATATCCACGAAACCAGTTCGGCAGTTCCCCACAAATAGTCTTTCTGTTGGTCAATGCCATGAGTCAGCCGAATAGATTTCTTGAAATCGAGTGTAGCATAATGAAGGTCAGGATATTGCTCAAAACTTTCCATCGTATAGATTACATGGTCTGTATTTTTCGCCTTAGAAATACTGCGTAACATATAGTTACCCGCCATCAATTCTTTGGGAGAAGCAGCGGTGGAAAGACGAGCCTTGTAATACCCGTTCCCTTTGGTCACTTCGTTAAAGCCTTTCAACAACTGTGGCTTGTTCAGGTCAATCATACGCTCCTCCTTATCCAGTTTTACCAAACGATATGAAATCCGGTTCTTACGTCCATTCATCGTCAGATTGACAGGTTCCTTCATGGCATCCGGATCGAATTTCCAAATATCATAACGGTCATAAATTAAAAGGGACTCATCCCGTTCCGTCCATCCGGCAGTTCCATGTGCGTTCGGATAGTCAGGTACATCATTCTCTTCATCCCATGCGAGGAAAGAAGCGGGGGTAGTCAACTGATTTTTTTTCCCGTCTGCCATAGAAAGAGTATACCAACAACTGTCTGTTTCAGCATACCAATACGCATACTTGCCTTGTGGTGAAAGACGGTATCTGCCATAATCCGCCGATGCCAGTAATTTACGGCTGCCATCTTCCAAAGACACTGTGTAATAATCACTGCGTGTCCGCCCTTCCCACATGGAGGACAATGAATAAGGACGCGAAGTGGAAAGCAATGCCAACGGGGCATCTCCTTCATCTCCCAGCAAAATCTGAGACAGCTCCTCATCTGCCAGCTGACAAATACGACCACCATTTATATGATAAACCGCTTGATAGCTTCTTTTCAGCTCTTTCTCCTTATTATAATCCTGTACAGTATATTGCACCGGCTCGTCCCAACTCCACACCTGCACATTGGGACGGTTCTCCGCCAATTGCAACGTATCCTTTTGTCTAGGCTCAGGCGATGTGCCAAAAAACAACCGGGAAGCACTCTTCGAAAATTGTAATTTCCCATGCTCGCTGATTACCCATCCTTTCGGAAAAGCCCGATTGCCACGTGCCGCAACTTCTGTTGCCGGTGCTCCCTGCTGTGACAGCCACAAGCTCATGGCTTTATAACAAGAATCTTTCTGTGCACAATATAAGAAAGCCAAGTTTGCTCCATCTTCATCAAAAGTTACCTGTTTAAACACCCCGTCACCTTCTTTTATCAGCGTCTTCACACCTGTTTCCGTATTCAGAAGATACAATCCCGGCTTTTCCTCTGCTTTATCACCTGCGGTAATATAATAAAGCATTCCGCTTTTCTCCGCAAAGTTGAAAGCTTTCACAGCAGGAGCCTCATACCGGGTACTGAGGTTTGCATTCAACGGTTGGACATACAAAGTCGAGTCTTTCCTTCCCTTCTGAAAAGCAACCCAGTCCGCCTTCTCTGCCAGCCTGAATGTTTTCAGTGAATCAATCACTTCCCTGCCGCCCGAAAGCGAATAAATGACCAATGCATCCATCGGCATCTTTTCTTTCTTCGTTTTCTTTATTTTCAGAGAATCCACTATCATCTTGCCGGGTTTCTGCGACATGAATCTGAAGAAGAGTACCGTACCGGTCTGCCAGTTGTTTGGATTGTTGGAGAGTGGCTTGGGAACAGGTATATGGGGCATGTACACAAACGGAAGGGTGAATGATAGAGTCTCCTTGCCATTTTCGGATCAAAGCTTCACATCGGGCAAGACCTTCGTCTACCGTTTGAAAGCTCGCTGTTGCAAAGTCGATCATCGATTCTCCCATAACTCCCCGGATACCGGCATTTTTAGCCTCCTCGGCTATGATATCTTCGAAAAAATACATGTCGTTGAAACAGGTCGTACCCGATTTGATCATTTCGATAAAAGCCAGCCGGGTAGCGATTCTGACATTTTCAGGAGTCACCAACCGGGCTTCTGCCGGAAAGATGTGTCCGGTAAGCCATTCATGCAGCGGAAGATCATCTGCAAAGCCCCTTAGCATAGTCATAGGAAGATGAGTATGTGTATTGATCAGCCCAGGTAATAAGAACATCCCTTCTGCGTCTGTGATTTCCGCATCGGTATCTTCTAAAGATTGAGTCGTGATGGCACTGATTTTTCCATTTTCGATCAGGATATTTCCGTTAGGGAGAATATCTAACCTTTCATTCATCGTGATAATACGGGCGTTCCGGATGATCTTTTTATTCATAGCTTTTGTTTTTACAAAAATAAGTAAAACTTTAGGATAGCGGTATTCGTTAATATCAAAAACGTCAGAAATAGGTAAAAGTTATAGAGCGAATGAAACGAATAGGATTTATTTATGGCTTGCTTTTCTGTCTCGTACTGTCTGTTGCGGCGCAGGAAAAGGTGGTGAAGCTGAAGATTGTGGAAACGAGTGACGTACATGGTAATTATTATCCTTATAATTTTATT
>ERZ791620.890-NODE-890-length-13585-cov-3.312934_pt1 | contig 13585 bp, 10 predicted proteins | sample MGYA00509962_ERZ791620 | MGnify/ENA primary metagenome ERZ791620 (study PRJEB30046, sample SAMN00715162) | human gut metagenome | study: EMG produced TPA metagenomics assembly of the A metagenome-wide association study of gut microbiota in type 2...
TTTTGCGGGGTACTGGTGAGGCCGTGCTTCAGCATTTCGGCATAGCCGGAGAAGAAGTTGTGGGCGTCGAGGCTTCGTAGAAACTCTGTTTCGAGCAGCACACTGGCTGCGGGTGCGAAGGCTCCGATTTCGTTCTTCAGTCCGTTGAAGTTGATCCCCGTTTTTCCGCCTACCGAGGCATCGACCATCGCCAGCAGTGTGGTAGGAATGTTGATGTAGGCGATGCCGCGTTTGAAGGTGGCAGCAGCAAAACCGCCGAGGTCAGTCACCATGCCTCCGCCCAGATTGATGAGGAGCGAGTGGCGGGTAGCACCTTGTTGGCTCAGAGCTTGCCACACCGAGGCCAGCGTTTCCAGTGTTTTGTGCACGTCTTCGGCGCCAATTGTGATTTCGGTGGCTTCCTTCAGGGCTTTAATGTCGGCCAGCAGCGGCAGGCACAAGCGGTGGGTATGTTCATCGGTCAGGATGAAAAGTCGGTCGTGCGGACATTTTTCGATGGCGCCAGTCAGTGCGCCGTTCAGTTCTTCGCAGAGGATAACTTCTTGTTTGTTCATACGTTGATTTGTAATGGTTGATTGCTAATATCAGGTGGCAAAGATACTTTTTTGAGTGGACAAAGCATCGGTTTGCAGAGGGAAAAGCGGTTTTCCCCGACATTTTTTGAGCGGAATACGAAGAAAATGCGTAAGTTTGTCCACGGAAAACTCTATTATACTTACTTAAAAACAAAAATACGCTATGAAAGCTTTGCTGCCCGTGTTCTGTCGCCCGTTGGGCTACTTCGTGATTGCCCTTGCCTTGTTTCTGCCTTTCCTGATGCTGATGATGGGGCGCGTGACCGATGCTAACCTGCTCTTTTACAAGGAGTGTGCCAAACTGCTGATGATGATGGGCTGTCTGATGATCATCTTCGCCCTGACAAAGAACGAAACGGAAGAAACTGTTCGTGTGCGCAACCAGGCTACACGCAATGCCATGTTTCTGACTGTGCTCTTCATCTTTGGCGGCATGCTCTACCGTGTGGCCAAAGGCGATATCGCTTCGGTCGATACTTCCTCTTTTCTGATCTTTTTGATACTGAATGTGCTTTGTCTGGAATTTGGTATAAAAAAAGCGGCAGTTGATAGATTATTTAAGCGGAATGGTCGATAAAATCGAAAATCAGCGTGTCACGCATTAAACCTTTTGCCTATTATTCTGTCAAATGAAGCAGTGTAAAAAAAGACATTGTTTACATTTAGAAGAAGAATAGACACATGAAAAGAATTATCATTGGTGCGGTGCTGTTGCTGACAACAGCTGTGGCCGCATTTTCGCAAACAAGAAGCATTACCGTGTCGGGCCGTGTGATGGAAGACGATACCAAGCAACCGGCTATGCAGGCTACTGTGCAGTTACTTTCTCTGCCCGACAGTGCGCAGGCGGCTGGTGTCGCAAGTTCCAATCAGGGATACTTTAAGCTGCCCAAGGTGAAACCGGGCAAGTACACCCTGCGTATTTCTTACATCGGCTATAAGAGTAAGTTCATTCCCATGATTCTTACAGCCGCCGTTCCCGAGAAAAACATCGGTACAGTAACGCTAGAGTCGGATGCCGTGATGCTGGCCGAAGCTGTAGTCGTGGCCGAAGCTCCTCAAGTGCAGGTAGTCGAGGATACCGTTGCATTCAACTCGTCGGCCTATCGTACGCCCGAAGGAGCCATGCTTGAAGAATTGGTCAAAAAGTTGCCAGGTGCTGAGATTGACGAAGATGGAAATGTGAAAATCAACGGAAAAGATGTGAAGAAGATTATGGTGAACGGAAAAGAGTTCTTTGGCGGTGACGTGAAAACTGGTTTGAAGAACCTTCCGGTAGACATGATCGAGAAGTTGAAGACATACGATAAGCAGTCCGACTTGGCGCGGGTAACCGGTATTGATGACGGTGAAGAAGAAACTGTGCTCGACCTTACAGTGAAGAAGGGTATGAACAAAGGTATTTTTGGAAACGTAGACCTGTCGGGTGGTACGGAAGACCGTTATATGGGACGTGCCATGATGAACTACTTTAACGATAATACGCAGGTGACCTTCATTGCCGGCGCCAATAACGTGAACGATCAGGGTTTCTCGGGCGGTGGAGGCGGTCCCCGTTGGCGTAGGAACAACGGTTTAACAGCTTCTAAAAATATCGGTCTGACTTTCGCTACTGAAACAGAGAATTTGGAATTGGGAGGTAGCGTACGTTACAACTATAAGGGTAATGCCGCTTACAGCGACGGATATACCGAGAACTTCCTTTCAAGTGGGGCAAGTTCGTCATTCAACAATTCACGTTCGCTCAATAAGAGTAGCAATCAGGATGTTAATGCAGATTTCCGTCTGGAGTGGAAGCCTGATACGCTGACCAACATCATTTTCCGTCCCAACTTCAGTTATAGCAAGACTTGGAGTGCTTCGAATTCCATGTCCGGAACCTTCAATAGCGATCCTTATGCGGTGATCGCTAATCCGAACGATTATTTGGACATCACTCAACTGTCAAAACTCGACTTGTCGAGCGAAACTTTCGATGGTGAAACAAATGATCCGTTGCAAGACATTCGCGTCAATACATCGAACAATCTTTCCAGTAGCGACGGCAACTCTCTGTCGGCCAATGCCACCTTGCAAATTAACCGTCGGCTCAGTTCGAACGGACGTAATATTACTTTCCGCGGAACAGCTGGTTACAGCGATTCGGAAAGCGATCAGTACAGTGCTTCGAACACCCGCTACTTCCAGGCCGGAGAAGACGGCACTGTCAAGCCCGAAGATATCATCCGTCGCTACATGACTACTCCTACCGATGGATATAACTACAGCTTGGAACTGACTTACAGCGAGCCGCTTTGGAAGGCTACTTTCCTGCAGTTCCGCTATCGTTTCAGCTACAGCAACAGTAAGAGTGATAAGAAGACTTTCAATTTGGGTAACGATTGGAACATGGGCGATATGTTGCCCAGTGATTATGAAGACGGTTATGATGCTGAGCAAAGTAAGTATGCTGAATATGAAACTTATACTCATCGATTCAGTCCCAGTTTGCTCTTCAATCGTGAAAAGTATCGTCTGAGTGTTGGTGCCGATTTTGAGCCACAAAACACTTCGTTGTCCTATGAAAAAGGTTCGAATGTGACGGATACGACGCGTAGTGTGTTCAATGTAGCTCCGAGTATCGATTTCCGTTATCGCTTCTCGAAAGTAAGCCAGCTGCGTATCACTTACCGCGGACGTAGTTCGCAGCCCAGCATGGAAAATCTGTTGAATATAACCGATGACTCTAATCCGTTGAATATTACTAAAGGTAATCCGGGTTTGAAGCCTTCATTCAATCATAATTTCCGTATGTTCTACAATACTTATGATCCCGATCGTCAGCGGGGTATCTTTACTCATGCCAATTTCCAGATGACGCAAAACAGCATCAGCAGTATGAGAACTTACAATGAACAGACCGGTGGTTGGGTAACCAAGCCTGAAAATATTAATGGTAACTGGAGTGCAATGGGTATGTTCGGTATCAATTCGGCGTTGAAGAATAAGAAGTTCAATATCGGTTCGTTTAGTAATGTGTCTTATAATAATAATGTGGGTTATCTTTCGGTAGGTGAAGTTTCTCAGAAAAATACAACTACTAACCTGAGTTTGCAAGAGCGTCTGACCGGTACTTATCGTAACGACTGGTTTGAATTCGGCTTGAACGGCTCTTTTGCTTATTCAATCGAAAAGGACAAGTTGACTCCTACTAACAATCAGGAGCCTTACAACTTCTCGTATGGTGCTACTACGACCATGACAGCACCTTGGAATATGACCCTTTCTACCAACATAGCTAACCAAAGCCGTCGTGGCTATCTTGACAGTAGCATGAACCGTGACGAGCTTATCTGGAATGCCCAGCTTTCGCAGACTTTCCTGAAAGGTGCCGCTACTATCAGTTTCGAAATGTACGACATCTTGAAGCAGCAGAGCAATATCAGCCGTTCGCTGACAGCGAGTGGACGTTCGGTATATACCTATAATGGTGTCAACAGCTATTGCATGCTTCACTTCATTTATCGTCTGAATATCTTCGGAGGTAAGAATGCCCGTCGTGATAGAGGTCCCGGTATGGGATTTGGCCCTGGTCCTGGTCACGGTCCTGGTGGATTTGGTGGTGGTCGCCCCCGTTTCTAATGTTTTTAGAATATAACAGGTATAAGTTTTATTATGCAAGCCTGAGGCGGAATGCTTTCCACCTCGGGCTTGTGTCTTTTATGTAGTACGTTTGCCGGTAATATGCAGAAGCTGTCCTTTTTCCTGACTTTATCATTGCGTCACCCAAATCATAACTCTAACCAGTCATCAGTATCAATGAGGTACGCTATAGCTCTCTCCTCCTCTGTGAGGCAGAGAGTTTTTGTTATAGTGTCTTTATTCTCCGGACGTGCAATCTCAATAGTAACTATAGTCTCGGCTATCTTGAGTGTTTCATCTGCAGAGTATGGACACCCAGACAATTTTAATAGCCTTTCAAGTTCCTTGTATACTTTCAAAGCAACGAAACATATACAAACATGAGCCTCAATTCTTCTTGGCGTGAAATGGAACATCGGTCTTACATCCAGCGTACCTTTGGTAATACGAAACGACCGTTCCACATTCCATAGATTCTGATAGGCTTCATAGACTTTCTCTGGACTTAGATCCGTATTTGTCTTATACCCTTTTAATCCATCCCATATTGCATCTTCCTTTATCTTTTCCTCATCTATACTGACTGTAATTCCAGAACTGACTGAAAGGAACTTGTTGTAGCCTCGTTTGTTGATGTCCGCCTTCGTCAGTGTTCCCTTAGAAAAACGTTTTCTTAGCCTTTCCACACCTTGTTCTCTATCGAATGCGTTCTTCTTGGCCCTTTCATCAGAATATCCAACAATAAGCCTGTCTCCATCCGGATATTTGATATCATTGAAGACCCCACTCCGACGCTCTGTTGCAATTATTTTCTCCATTATCCGGCCGGACTCCTTCTTTATCCTGGCACCTATTATATACTTATATCCACCATCACGGAGTAGCTTTACATTCTTTGCGCTCATAAGTCCGGAGTCTGCAATTACTACAAAATCATTGCCGAGATTGAATCTTTGAACAAAATCATCTACGATGGGAAGCATTGTATATCCCTCATATTGTGAACCGTTAAACAGAGAATAAGACAAAGGATATCCTCCACGACTGACAAGAAGTCCTAAAACAACTTGTGAATTTGCATTTTTACCATCTTTGGAAAAACCGGATTCCCGTAACTCGTCCTTATTCGTTGTCTCAAAATAAAGGGTTGTGACATCGTAGAAAAGTATCCCTAAATTCCCACCAAACAATCCTTTGGTATGCTTAACACTTATCTCCTGCACGAGTTCCTGCTGGGTATTATATAGTTTATCGAGATAACGATAAATCTTCTGCAAACTGACCTCTTCCTTGAAATGCCGTCTCAGATAATCCACTGTGGCCTTCTTGCTCATGGGAGAGCATATTCTGGATACTACAAGATGACGTAGTTCCTCATCCTGTATGATATTGAATCCGATTTTATCGTAAACTTTATTGATTATTCTCTGAGGTGAATTCAGAGAAGTACTTATTATATTGGATACAATGTACTCAGTCATTGAATTCTCTTCCCGTATTAGTTTTTCACACTCATCATCAGGGAAGCTTATGGTTTGCTGTCCACCGTAATGGGCTATCCAATTCTTTCCTTCATTTACAAGTTGACGAATTTCATCCTCGGTTGTACCCACACCTATGACATGGAGTTCCGTAAATCTACCGGAACTCTTATCGGCGATGACAACACTGGTCGAGCCGGATCGATTCTTTTTCCTACGCACAAACATAGCACGAAGATACAAAATTTCAGTGCGTCACCCAAATTAGACTTAAAAACACTGCTACAGATACCTATAGGGCAGGTTCATGAGAAAATTTTAAAAAAGTGATAAAGTCAGGGTGTGCGGCTCTCGTTCGACGGGGCAACGGTCTGTGCCAGATCAGGGTTTTCCGAATAGGTCAGCGGCCTGCCTTTCTCGCGGTCGAACTTCAGGTATTTTGTGCAGGGCTGTCCCTTGTCATCCTTCGCGTTGGCAAGCACCACGACCTTACCCGCCACATAGTCCGCCTTCTGCTGTTCCGTGAATTTGTCGTCCTTCCATTTGCCTATCGGACGTATGCTTCCGTCCTCATTCGTCCACGAGCGGTTGCGCCGCTGTCCGTTCTCCTGATTCCCGTCTTCCTTCTGCTGCTGTCCGGTAGCATCCGGGGCTTCCGGGCTTTTCTGTTTTTTCTCCTGTCCGTTTCCGCGTCGCTGCAACTGTCCTTGCCACAGATGCTCCGGCACAAACTCCACGTCGCGCTTGTCAGCGTTCACCTGCAGCATGGCCTCGAACTTGCGCCCGCCCTTCAGTGTCACCTCCTTAGGCAGTGCCAGCCCCGCACGCAGGATTTCCTGTTCCGCCTTCGACAGTTCCGTCAGTCCGATCCGGTTCGGGATGCGCACCTTGTTCGTCGGTACGTCCACTATCTCATTCGTCAGTCGGTCTATGCTGACGTACGCCAGGCGCATCTCTCCGGTCTTCGTATCGGCAACGTTCACCAGCTTGCCCAGATTGCCCGTCTGTTTCAGTGCCTGCTTGTCCTCGTCCGTGAATGTATAGCCGTTGTATGGCACGTCGAGTCTCGGCTCATGGCGTACGAAGTGGGGGGTAAGTTTCAGCTTTCCGTCTTCCGCTTTCTGTAACGAAAGTCGGGCCTGTAGCTCGTAGCGTTCTCCGCCCAGCACCGGTTCCACCGTCACCAGCCTTGTCTTCCCGTAGTTCATCAGGGCTTTTATGTCCTTTTCAGACAGGTTTTCCTTTTTCACGCCGAACTGTTCCAGTTCCTTCCAGTCCACATCGCTGTCCGCAATCAGGTTCGCCCTTTGCGGTTTTGCCTGTGCTTGCCCTTCCTGTGCGGGCTGCTGTCCCTGTGCCGTCTGCGTTTCCGCCGTTTGCTGCTGTTCCTGATTTTTCTGTTTCATTTCTTCCATTTTCTCGTCCGTTTTCTGTTCCACATTGTTTTCTTCCGTATTTTCTTTTTTCACCTCCTCCGCAGCCTGCTGCTCCTCAGCCTGCTGGTACGCCGATGTATCCACTTTGTGCGGTGCGAGCAGGTCAGCGTTCGCCACAGGGTCTTTCAGCAGGTCCTTGATAACCGGAAGCAGAGCTTCCACCGTGTCCGCTGCCACCCTGTAGAAACCGAATCGTGTCGGCTCCTTACACTGGCGGTAGAAATTTCTCATGAAATTGTCTATCGCATCCCCGTGGCGGTCAAAGCGCAAAAACACCTGCGAGTGTTCCGCCTTTGCCTGTGCCCTCTTGGGATAGCCCCTGGCATCCAGTCCGGCAACCACACTGATTTCGCCCGTCTTCTCGTCGCGGACGACCAGTACATCCTCTTGCTTTTTCTTTTTCTGTTCCATTGATTGATTTTTTTATTGTTTGATAATAGTCCCGCCGGTATTCCCGTGCAGGTCTGTTTCTCTTTTCGTTTCGGTTTCCCGTTTACCTTACAGTCCCGGTTTGCATCAGGTACACCCTCAGCTTTCCGTTTACATCCGGTTCACCATCCATTACTGATTTTTCTTTTCACCTCCGTTTCACGTGTGCTTGTCAGTCCCGGTATTCCTTCTGCCTCCTTTTTTCCCTTTCGCCGTTTTGCCAGGAGCTTTCTTTCCCGATCCTTCCTTCACTTTCAGCACCTTTTTGCCGTCCAGCGTCACCTCTTCCATGTTCCGGCTGATAAACTCCAGTACGTCCGATTCCTTGTAGTAGGTCTTGCGGCTGATTTTCTGGTAACGCAGTCCGTATTCGCTGCGGAACCGCTGTAGCGACCGTTTGCTCGTTCTCAGCATCTCGCACAGGTCCTGATTGTCATACAGCCGTTCTCCGTCCATGTACTTCACGCCCGCCGCTTCCTTATTTATCAGTACCGATATGATGCTGTCCAGCCGGTCAATCCGTTCCATGAGGCGCTTCATCCATTCCTCGAACATTTCCTTACCAATCCCTTCCATCATCCGCCTCCTTTCTTGTCATCAGGTAGTTATGCTTGAACTCCTCCAGCGTCTTGGGATTGCAGTGTACGATTTTCCGTCTTACGCATTCCTCCAGATCCGTCAGTCTGTACCGGCACTTGCTTCTCACCATCATGTAGGGAATAGTCTTGTCCTTTCGCATCCGTTGCAGTGTCCTCGTGCTGATTTTCAGCAGGTCCGCCGCCTCCTCGCTCGTCAGCAGGATTTCCGCTTCTTCCTTCGGCACGTTGTCTTTCTTGAAAACATAGTCCGCTATGCGGTCTATCTTCTCCATCATCGTCTTCACGACCTCATTGTCCATCGTTATTATTTCCATATCCTTCCGTATTGGTTACGCTGCAAAGGTGCGCAACTCCACGCAGGCACAATCCATAGTATTTCCATAGTAGGGAATGATTTTCCCTATTTTTCTTCCATAATTCCCGTTTTCCCCGCATACGGGCACAAAAAAAAGCGGCTCCATCCGGCACTAAAGCACGGATGAAGCCGCCTGATATGTTAGGCTTCTATAAGATGATTCTTATTATTCCTGTTTTGACTGTTCTACTATTTTTTCAATCACTGATATAATTTGATTTAGAGAAAACTTCTCTATCAGTTCTGTCTGTTCTGCTTTTTCTTTTAGAGCCTCTCCAATTAATTCCAAGTTAGGTATTTCTTCTTCCATATATTTATTATCACCATTAAACAATACATCATATCTGTAAAGCAGAAACTGATAGAATGTATTTTTGGATTCATTGGATAATCCCATAATTCGATTAGCCACTTTTTGTGGGTCTGCAAATTTAAAGAATGGAGTAGCTATATACGGCACGTTTTTTATAGGTACGAAAACATTAAGCATTCTTCCGAGATTATCACAATTTTCGTCACTTAAATTTTCTAATATAACAGATATATTATTAGGACATTGTTCTATTTTATATTTAAGAATTTCATTAAAATACTGATATAATTTATTCTGCAGTTCCTTTCCTTTTAGATTGGGATGAGACCTTAATCCTAAATGTACCATTTTATTACTCTTATCCAAATCTTCCATTTCATGGATATTTTCCATAAGCCTGTCTATGTTTCTTTTTCCTATATCTATGATTTCCTCTTCAGAAACTGATAAAAGATGGGTATGACTTAGTACGGATAAAACACTGATAATAACAAATAATTCTTTTAAATTCTCACATTTATTTTCCGAATAATAGGTAATGGTTTCATCACAATATTTTCTATATTCATAATTGCTTAATCGCCAATAATCATACAAATGTTCCCAACTTTTAATATCTGCATCATCTATATCAAAAAAATGTTGCATATATTCAGTGTCAAAGAAGCCACTATTCAAATAATGGATTATTCTTCCAACAATAAATTCATCTAATATTCCCAAGTTTTGCCCCATTCCAATAAAACGGTACTTTGATAATATTTTTTCCCTTTTCTGATAGGTTTCTGAATTATTATCAGATACCGTTGCCATTTCATTAAATATTTCAGCAATATCTGTATTTCCACTTTTATATTCGCAATATACAGCAATGAAGTTAGCCAGTAAAGAACTTATAATTTGATGATATTTGGAAGATTCATGGTAATGCTCAGGTAAGGCCATAACAATTCTGCTATAGTCATTCAAACATTGACGTAAAATTCTTAAATTATGAGAATCTGAGGCTTTGAATATTTGTATGATCAATTCTTTGTTTTCCGATAATAAATTCCGATTATTAGAAGTTATTTCATTAATGAAAAAATCCACAGTTTCACTAATGTTTGTTTTTATCTCAAAAGTCCTGCCTACTGTTTTTTCTTTAAAGTCCTTGAATTTCAATTCTCCGTTCTCGCTTTCTTTTATTCTCAGTTTGGATTCATCCCCGATAATGATTATCTTACATTTGCAATGTTCTGAAAAATAATTTATGTAGCCCAATAAAGTTTCAAAGTTGATATTGCATCTTTCAAAATCATCGAAAATGAGAATCTTATTACCCTTTATTTCGTTATTATCTTCCTTTAACAACAAGATAGAATCTAAATTTAAAGTTGCGCTTCCTTCATTTTTCCCATTACCATCCGCATCTATATCATATCTCAGTACTATTTTTGATGCGGCTTTTATGAAATTCTTGATAAATTTTGCCCCTTTGCTGTATAGCCAGGGATAGATTTCCTTATTTATACTTTCAGTTACTTGTTGAACCTCTTTAAGACCAAACAATGATATATAGATAGGCTTCCAATTCAACTTGTCTTTTTCTACATCACCATTTTTCAATGTTTTAATCCATTGTTGAATAAAAAAGGTCTTACCACATCCCCAGGCTCCTTTTAACATGACAGCATATTGAGGATTTGGAATTTCTACATATTCATTCAAAAATTTAATAATTTCTTCATTTCCCATACTTCATAATTATTATATAGTTTTCCCCAGAAACACCCCGATAACCGACAATGCCCCCAGTTGTTTCATCTTTCGTTGCAGTTGCCTGAAGCTCTCCCCGGTCGTAAGTACATCATCCAGCAGGACAACATTCTTTCCTCTGATATACCGCCGTGTGAATTGCAGGTTCCGCAGTATGTCCTTATCCTTTCCCTTTCCTTTCAGCTGCTCGCGGTCTTCCTCTATCCAGATGGCCTTGAAACCGTCCGTAATGCCCAGCCATTCCGACAGGTAGTAGCATACCACCGGAAAGCGTTTCCGCTGTCTTTCCCTTGTCGATGCGGGTATAGGTATCAGTACCGTGTTTTCCTTCGTTCCGTTGAATCCTGCATGTTTCAGACACAGTGCCAGTATCCGTGCGACCAGCTCGCCGCAGTGTCCACCTTCCTTAAAACGGAATATCAGATTGCTTACCCGTTTTTGGTGTGCATTCGTCTTTTCAATCTTCGTTGGGTAATAGTCATGCAGGTAGTGACACCTGCACCCGTCTATAAGAACTTCTCCCTTGAACATCGTTTCGTACGGGTAGAAGTCCATTTTCTTCTCCCTTTCAAATGTAAAGTTCAGCACATCCCTCATCATGGCATTCCATTCCTTCGACCTGCCCAGCGAATACCATCCCGCATGTTTCCCGGCTTCCATCAGGCACATGCCGATTTCCATCGCCTCGCTGAACCGCTGGTGCGAGACGATGTACCACCCGTGTTTCCGGCACAGACCGGCAAACTCCTTTATGTCCGCAGTCAGGAAGTACATCATGCCTTCCTCTCTGATGACTACCGTCAGTTCCGACTTCGGTTTCTCCCTGCAGAACAGGCTCTCGCTGTAATTCACTCCGTGCCATACCGACTCCGTGCATTCCTCATCACAGAACTGCACTTCCACCTCTTCAAGCAGGTCAAATTCTTCCTCCATACCGTTTCTGTCTTTAATTACAGGTTTAAGAGGGATTTAAGTTACACATTATTATCGGTTTACGGATAAGCGCGTTTACGGTTTTATATTTTTTAACTTATATAAAACACGTGTCGGGACAGCCTCCCGAACAGGGGAGACTATCCCGACACGTATATCCGCCATATCCTACGGCTTTCAGTTCCAGCTGTTTCTCTTTTCGCCGCTCATGCAGAGAATCACCGTACTTTTCTTCTTTTCAAATGATTCTGCCAGCTGTCTTGCAGCCCACTTTCTGAATGCCTCGCATTTCAGTCCCTTCATGCGGAATCCCAGTGCAATGATGGTTGCCAGACTGTAGAGGTCCACACTGCAATCTTTCCCGTTATAGGTGAAATGTTCGACCCGCACATCCCGGTATTCATCAAAGTCACCGGTTTTTGCAAGGGATTTCAGTCCTGCGTTTACCGACTGTACAAACACTCCATACGCCCGTGCGATGTCGCATTTCGGCAACCATACCTCGCCCTTGTCGTCCGTTTCTATCCTTACGCTCACCTTATCAGGTGCATTGCGGTTATATTCCACTTCAAAATTGCCAAATTTCACCATAATAGTTGCTTTTATACATTATTATATATGGAATTTCAGTATGGAGGTCATAACATGGCATCCAGTTTTCCCGCAAGGACCTCCATATCCTTTCTTATCTTCTCATTGGTTATGCGGGCATAGATTTGCGTCGTTTCAATGTTCGTATGCCCCAGCATTTTCGACACCGTTTCAATCGGCACGCCTTTAGCCAGAGTTGTGGTCGTAGCAAACGTGTGACGTGCCAGGTGGAAGGTAATATTTTTATTTATACCGCACAAATCCGCAATCTCTTTTAAGTAAGAATTAAGTTTTTGATTGCTCAGCACAGGCAGCAACTGACCTTTGGGGAGCTGACCTTCATATTTCTGGAGTATCGCCTGCGGTATTTTCAGCAGCGGTACGTTTACCGGAGTATCTGTTTTATGACGGTGCGTCATGATCCACGGCTTCCCGTCAAACGAGATTCTGATGTCGCTTGCCTTCAGTTCCTTCACGTCCACATATGATAATCCCGTGTAACAGGAGAACAGGAACACGTCCCGTACTTGTTCCAGTCTTTTAGTCGGAAACTTCTTCTTCATTATCTTTTGCAGTTCCGCATCCGTCAGATAACCTCTGTCCACACGTTTCAGTCTGATTTTATAATTTGAAAACGGGTCAGTATAAATCCAACCGTTGTTTTTGGCGATGATTACAATCATCTTGAACGTCTGCATGAATTTTGCCGTAGTATTCTCATTGCATTTGCTTTCCGTTCTCAGATAGTTCTCGAAGTCCGTAATGAACATATGGCCGATTTCCTTCAGTGATATATCCGAAATATTGTATTTCACTTTCATAAATTCCTCCAGCCTTCGGTAGCAGCGGTCATACTTTGCGAGGGTGGCAGGAGTCTTGCTGATGCCGACCAGTTTTCTTGCATCCTCATTGTGTTTCTTGAAAAGTTCCAGCAGTGTTCTTTGTTTCGCCGTTATTCCCAAAAACGCATTGCGTATTTTTTCTACCGTTACGAATGACTCATGCACTTCAATATCCCGGTAGTGGTTTTTCAGCGAAGCACGGATGTCCTCCAATGTTTCATTCAACTGGCGGGCTTTTTGTGTATTTCCTTTCGCCTTGCCCAATGTGGTATCCCATTTATCAGGTTCTATATCCAGCTTTGAGCTGAATTGAGAAATTTCACCGTTAAGCGACAGACGAATCATAATACCCGCTTTTCCTTCCTTGTTCAGATAGTTCTTTCTTAGATAGAACAGAATCTTAAATGTACTCTTACTCATATCCTTTTTTAATTTAGCTCCGTTACAGTGGGTGTAATGACTTCCCTCTGCAAAGGAATAATTAATAATTGGGTTATAAGCAGACATTTGAACGTCAATGAGCGACAAATCAAGGACTTACATCGAAAATCGTTACAGAAGATTTTCCCGATTTTCCTGTAACGATTTTGTAACGGAACTTTGTCTGAAGTGGGCATTTTAATGTCTTTCGGTTGTCCATCGGCTAAATAGA
>ERZ791620.904-NODE-904-length-13414-cov-2.156898_pt1 | contig 13414 bp, 18 predicted proteins | sample MGYA00509962_ERZ791620 | MGnify/ENA primary metagenome ERZ791620 (study PRJEB30046, sample SAMN00715162) | human gut metagenome | study: EMG produced TPA metagenomics assembly of the A metagenome-wide association study of gut microbiota in type 2...
TTACCTCCCCCAAAAACCCAGCCGTTGTGCCCGCTGCCGCCACGAGATTTGTTGAATTATTCTGTGCCATGATTTTCTCCGTATTGTTCTATTTTTATTTATAACTTTATGTTCTTTTTCATATATAACTTTTCTATAACATTACAAATATAATAACATAAAACTGGCATATTACAAAATCAAAAGAACGATAGTTCTCTGAACTATCGTCCTCTTGATTACCCTATCAGCATAAATTGGTACAATTATCAACAACTGAGCTATTCTAATCTTACCTTCTAATTGATTGAATCCAAATATTCTAAAACTTCGGATAAAGTGATTCTCGCATTGCCTTGTTCACTATTTAAAACTTCAGGTTTGCTCATATCGAATGAGGCTTGCGTCACATTTAACAGACTAGGATAAGCATTTTCATATGTTTGTGTAATAAACAGATATGTTTCTCCCACTTCGATTGTTGAAGCACCTTCTACAACAAAAAATTGACCATCTATCTTTCCACCTGGTCGTTTTATTGAAATTGAACTTGATTCTACATTTCCTTTATACACCTTTTCAATACTAATATCAAAAATTGTATATGGAATTTCTGTAGCTTCAACTAATCCAGTTTCAGAATCGGCTCCTGTTTCTGATTTAACATTCAGTGATTCATAATTAATTTCCGTAACTGTACCACTAAAAACTAAATCTGAAGCATCAACAATTTCTTCCGCAGTATCATATACAGGATATTCCGCTTGAATAATAGTAGTTTCATTTTCATTTGTTGTGGATTTTGAATTTGAACTACAAGCACTCATAACAATTGAAATCAATAATATGCCAACTAGCATAAACGCTCTTTTTTTCATATCATCATCCTCCATATTTAATATTAAAATTATTAATCATATTTCGCATTAACATTGTCAACATCAAATGTTTGTGGTGCTGTCATACTATTTCTGTTTCTGCTATATTTCATAATTGATGATTTTGATGTATTTGGATTATCACATAGCCAAAAAACGTGTCCAAATTCATGCGTAACTGTACTTTTAGCAAAATTATTAAAGTTTGTTGCATCCTCACTTATGGTTCTAGCATTAACCTTTATTGTAAATTTTGTTGTATATCCAGTACTTGAGTTATATGTTTGTGAGGTTAGTCCATACCATGTATCATTATATCGTGCTGCTTCAATAGAATTTTTGCTAGATGAGGATTTTGAAATTGATACATTTGCACTAGAATTATTCCATGCGGATATTCCATTATCAATAACCGAAACCCATGTATCATTATATTTATCAGCATATTTTTTCACATTTACATTCCCTGTTTTTGAGCCAAAGGACAAATAAGGATCTGCCGCATAAGTAACTATTGTTGAAGCAAAAATCATACATAATACAATTGTTGACACTATAAAATATCTTATTTTTTTCATTCTTACCTCCTACAATTTTATAAAGGCACGGTGTAAACTACCTTGCCATCTAAAAAGTTCATAATGAAACAGTTGCTTAAATTATTAGTTTTCACTCTTCAATGGCATCATTCCTCTCTGAATTATAATAAAATTCCGTCTCAAGCTCTTAAAACAAACATATCATGAACATCTATAGAAGTCAACAAGTATTCACGTTAAGGTAGTGTAAATTCTTGAAAGTCATTTTCTATTGCTAAATAAAATATTTATAAACTCAAATCAGTCATGCTGTCCTTTCCTCTGTCATTGTTGCCAATGGATTTTCTATTCTCTCCAATATTTTGTTGATAGCCGCCAAACAACTTTCTTTCGTTTCTCCAAAAATATTGTCATTACCACCTGTCAGAAAATCCTGCTCCACAGATAGCTGCGTTAATGTACTGGATAAATCAGTCTGAAATGGATTAACCCCCGTTTCTTCTAAAGTTTCCTGCCACGCCGCTTTTACACTCTCCGGCACTGTTTGAAGGTAATAATCGCTAATATAAGCAATCTGTTTTTTGGTTTTTTCGTCTGCAAACTGATAGGTTCTGTTATTCGCTTTTAACTGTTCATATGCCATCTGCGCCTCACTGTTCGCTTCTGACTCATACCAGCCATCTTTATTTTTGCTATATTTCATTCCATTGACCGTAAAATCTTTAGAAGTGTCTATACCCAGATAAGACATAACATCTGTAATTTCTTCTATGTACTGGGCATATTCCTCCTTTGAATGTGCTACAGTAGTCATTGTCCCACCTGCATTTCGTAGCATTGATGCCAATGCACCTGCCATTCTTTATGCTTTTACATAGGATTCTGTATCATACGGATTATCTCCACCAGATACCTCTACTCCATGCACCGTAACCGTAAGCACATGACCTCCATTAACACGAATACTTTGTCCTTCTGCAATATTAACAGAATTATTCTGTCTGCTAAGTGAAGCACCCTTCGCCAATTTTATTGGTGTTTTTAACGCTTGTGCCAGATCCTCTACCGGATTTAGTAAGTGCTGCGACATCGCCCCATTATATGCTTCCTTATCTTTAATAACTATATTTTTATAATTAGATGTAAGTGCTCTTGTATTGGGATTAATATAACTTGATATTGATTGCATCATCTCAACCTCTAATTATTTTCATTCCTCTGTCATTCGGAATCTATTCACTCTCCATAACGGTCCAAGTGATCTATTACTTTTATGACCATCTATACCAAGTTCCGCTATTCAAAAGCTGTGACATACTTTCTTCATATCTTTTCACTGCTTTCTGCTGAATGGAACTAGGCACCACATAATCGTTACCAACTTCACATATTTTCCCATTTACCAGTTCGCAATGTGTCCCGTTTATCACAAATTCTCTGCTTGTATCCACTCCCTGTGACGCAAGAAAATCTAAAATATAATCGGTGTATGTATCTGTCATACTTGAAAAATACTGCTGATCCGCAAAATGTATCAGGGAGTTCAGACCACCTATCATCATATTGCATCTTTCATCATCTGCCTTGCTTCCGTTTCCATAGCCCTCGCCCCAGACAAAATCTTCCTGTACCGTCATGCTGTATCCATTTCCAAGATTAAATCTGCTTCCAACCCCAATCGTGATACTGTTTGTACTGGGATCATATGGTTTGTACCCTCTGGTTTTAAATGGCTGCTGTACGGTTCCAAAGGTTTGAATCTCGGATGGGAGATATGACATACCCGTAATTGCCGTAAACGCTTTCTGCCCATTCACATAAAAGGAAGTATGGGTTGCACTGTCTATATCCGCTGTAATCTCGACTTTCTCATCATTGGCAAAAGGATTCTGTCCAGTCATTCCGGTTCCATATGCAAACAGCATTCTTGTAAACTGATATCTTGTATGCTCATCAAAATGATTCAGTGTCTCTGTATCTTCTCCCTTTACATCTCCATTGCAAAAATCAACAAATTCATTTTTGCTGCCATCTTTTGTAGATAATTTACCTGTCTTTGTGTTATAAATGAAATTATAGGAACTTCCAACTTTCGTTATACTCATAAAATTGTTCTCCTTTCTGCATAGGAGTCAGTAATATGCTCTGACTCCTACATGAAATACTTTTTAAAAATCTAATTCATTACCCGGATATGGCTCCATAATACACTTAAACTTTCCATTAATTCTTCCCGACCAATGCACTCCACTATGCGTATTTTGTGAACATTTTGCTCCAAATGTCCATAATTGACCTATTGAAGCATTGGTTATGCTCTTAATTGCATTGTCACCTGGTGTATTGTAATATGTTCTTCCTCCTGCACTCATATATTTACTCAGGTGTGAACATGTTCCTTTTGAGAAGGAATCAGATAAATTAATATTTATTATTGCCGTTGTAGATGGAAACGCATTTCTCAAATCACATGTATAAGTTTGATACGCAGTTCCAAAAAGATTTACCCCTCCATATGTTGGCATATCTACAATATCAAAAGTTTGTATAGCAGGACCAACATAGAAGAAATAATACATGGAATCTACCCAATCATTTCCACTACAAATCCTTATGTAAAATTTACCGGTATCTTTTGCAGTAAAATAAAAGTATTTTTCAGCAGCTCCTTTATAAACACTATTATATTCAGGATTTGTTGAATAAAAATATGAGGAATCTAAATCTTCACCCAAATAATATAATTCTATATACCAATCTCTGCGTCCAACATTTCGTAAATCTACAAAATATTTTTCACCCGCAGTTAATGAAGTGTAAAACCAATCTTCATCTGTTTCTGAATGAAGCCCTGCCGCTTTCATTCCTAAACGATATAAATCATTATTGCTGGTTACTTGAGTCGTTAATGTTTCAACCTTGCTATATGGAAATGCTGTATTAGGCGAATCATTTTCTTCATAATCATCTGGAGTTGTTCCATATGTTTGGATTTCATCATCAGACAAGACATCATATTGTTCCTTCGATAAACTCATAGGAGACATTTCTTCTAACTTAACTGACTCCAAAGACTCAGTAACTACTTCTGGGTTATTCTCAATTACAGCATCTTCAGTCGTTGTTATTTCTGCCGCCATTACAGGTGTGCAAAACAGCATACTGCATACCATAGCCAAACTTAATAATCTTATTTTTTTCATTCGTTTCTCCTTTGACATCATTTAAAATCTTGAATTTCCTATTGTATTAGGAATCTAATAAATAGATTCACTAACTATCTCTTATTTTTTTCTTTCCGGCTAATCGGACGTTTCGGCTGATGCCATATTCCTAAACACGCAGGTGGAAATCCATCTATCCCATATACAGCTTCTTTTCTCATGACACGTTCTACAACCTTCAACACTTTCTTATTAACCTGCTTCATTCTCTCTCACCTCCTGTTTAAAAATTTTTGCTATACACAGCAAAGCTGCACATAATATAACAGCTATTGCCATATAACTAATGTAAACCATATCCGCATATAACAGAGCACAGCCAAGCATTATGCACCCCTCAAGTAAAACAATTGTCCTTGCGGATTTTTTCGATTCCATCAATTCATCTGATGTCATGTGCATATTAGGATGATTCGCTGTACCAATCAATCCTATCCCTGTTATAGCAAGTAGTACTATTGCAAATAACCATTGTGGATGTTCTGACAATTTTTCACTTATAATCACGATAACTAAATAAGAAACAATGGATGCTAAATAACATCTATAAAACTTGTCCAGATGATATCCGCCAGTTCTCTTTCTTAATTCTAAGAAAAACACAAGAAAAAATATAGTTGGAAACAGTTTATGGAACGCCAAACTGATTACGATAATACTGCCAACCGTAATAAATTTCTCAATCCAACAGATAAAGACATAAATATATCTTTCTTCCATGTCTTTATCAATTAACCTTGCTTCTGTCATCTGACCAATTAAATCATCCGCTATTTTTTCAATCATAGTTATGCCTCCTGCCAAATTAAGTATAACTTTATCTGTTTACAAAACAATATCCATTGCAGAAAGTGACCTTTTTTTGCAGAAAATGACAAAAAAGTGATTTGCTGACAGCAAATCACTTTTTTAAGGTTCATCTTAGTTTGGCAATATAACTGAGAAGTAGAACTCATTATTATCATTTCGTATAGCATAAGAGCCTTGATATTTTGTTATAACCTCAATTATATTTTTTATTCCAATCCCATGCTCATCCATTTCATATTTCTTTGAGGTCTGTATTTCTCCATCTTTAATATCAAGTTTACCATCATATGTATTCTTTACAGATATAATAATGTTGTCTTTCTCTTTAACCAGTTTCATTTTCATAACTTTTTTGCCTGAGCACTTTTCACAAGCCTCTATTGCATTATTCAAAAGATTCGATAATATAACAACAATATCCTCATCACACATTTTAATTCCTGATAGATCATTGATTTGAAAGATAAATACAATGCCTTTATCCAATGTTTCCTTATATTTGCTATTTAATATAGCATCAATAATCACATTATTTGTTTTAATATAATCTAATTCTGTACTTAAATTTCCGCTTATGCTTCTCACATAATCCTTTAGTTCATCATAATTTTCCATCTCTATCAAAGACTCAATGCACATAATCTGGTTCTTATATTCATGTGTTTTTTTCCGTTGTTTAACAAAATTTTCTGAAATAGAACGGTACATGTCTGTCTGATTTCGTGCTTTCAGTTGAAACACTTCATTTTCACGAATCTTAATTTCACGTTTTAATATATCATTTATCATATAGAACACAACTATATTCATCCCTGCTAAACACAATGCTATAACCAAGAATACATTTTCCTGCTTTTGATTCTCAATGTTTCCAGATGTCATGATCAATGCAATAACTGTGAAGATTGTAAAAACTGGGAAAAAATTAAATCGAAGCCAATCTGTACTTCTTAAAACATCCGAGGACTCCCCTCCTACTTTCTTCCTGATAAGCAAAACAACTAGGAAAAGAATTATTTTTCCCAAAACCGTTATTAAACTTCCACCTACAAAATGCAACCTGCTAATTTCTGCTATACTATCAAAAAGAGAAACATTTAACCATAGTGTAAAATAGTCTACAGAAAGCAGCAATGCCTGAAATAATAATGATAAGATTATTGCTTTTCCGAAATGAATTTTAAAATAAAAGCACATAAACACCGCAACAGCAACTATAGCCAATATTTGTTTCAAGATAAACTTATCATAAAATAATGAAGCTATTACATATTCACATACCACAATTCCTAAAATAATACTATAATTTCTATAATTATTTTTTGATCTCTTTTCAGCAAAACTTTCAAAAAATATTTTGCAGCATATTACCTCCAATATTATCATCATAATACTTTGAATGTAACTAATCAGCATCTACAATTCTCCTTTATACGAAACAAATGTTTCTTCAACAAATTTATATCGTGCTTTTGGAATTTCCAACTTAATACCATTGTTCAATAACGCCTCATACCGGCTGACTTTCTCAATATGTTTCATATTAACCAGATAACTTTGATGTATCCGGATAAAATCATTACCTTGCAACTCTTTTTCCAGCTCATCTAGTTTGCCATATATTGAATATTTTTTTAACTTGTCCTCCATAATGTAAAACTCAAGTTTATGCAATCTGCTCTCTATGTATAACAAACGCTCTAATGCTACAATCTTTGTACCCTCATTAAAGTTAAATTTCTTCTTTGGGGCTACATAATTCATATTCAAGCTGATTGCATCCATACACTCAAATATTAGTTCCGGAAAATTTACATTATTTTTCAAAATATATCTTATAGCTCCTACGCTGTATCCTTGAGGGGCACATGTAATAAATGCTGTAACAAAAACTATAAAAACATCATTGCTGACTTTTCTTATTTTCTGCGCAGTTTCCATTCCATCCAGTTCATCCATATTTACATCCAGAAAAACAATATCATACTTTGCTAGATTGATACCTAAACTTATAAAATCCTTTCCTGATTCAAATTCATCAATTTCGTATAATATATCATTTTCATTCATATATTCTATTAAAATATCATGAATGCGTTTTCTAAATTGTCTTTCATCATCACATATAGCAATTCTGAACATATGCTCATCCCCTTCCACACACAAATTTGACATACTTCTTTCATTTGGTTGGATTATTTTTTGTATATTTCCCTATTTTTTATTATATTTCGGCATTTTCATCCAAAATTTTAACCATTACTCTATATTTGTAATATCCCATGTTCGTCTACAAAATTATATATCAATACCTATTTTTAATACATTTTGCTATTGCACATATCGTTTCACTGCAATCTTTCCCATAACCATAAATACTGCTATTAGGACTATACTCACATACCCAGCATAAAAATAATCTTGCAGATCCAGACAAAACAAAATGATAAGAACACATACCTGCAATGCCGTTATGCAATGTGTTACCCTTGCATAATACCTTCTTTCTTCCTCATCAAGCGGTTTATTGATACTTTCCACTGGGGCAAGGACAATAATAATTACCACTGCAAGAACTCCGATCCATAAAATCACGGCATTAGGAACATTTTTCATTACAGGCTCATATGTATAAACCGGAATAAATAAAATTGCCATTGATATCAAAAAACAGCCGATTCTACTCTTACAGTGGCTGCCCCCACTATAGCTTCTCAACGAGGCATAAAATAACAGGAAGACCAGAACAAGTCCCGGTCTCCCCGTCACAATGCCAAATATTCCAGAAGCCAAAAGGTTTCCTGCAACAACAATGCCATTTTCTATCCCATATTGGTACAGTTCTGCATCCTCTTTTTGCACAATCCCCTTTTGTATCAATATTTCATTTATCTTCTTTGCAAATTTAGCAATCATACCCTGTTACCACCTTAAAATTTTCTAAGTTTTTTCGCATTATCCGGTAACTTGTCCTGTCCGAAAATAAACCAGCAGCAACGGTTCATATTTGTTGCAGTTACCGTAAGGGCAAGTGCTGCCACGCTGCTTAATGCTCCATGACTGAGTCGGTTCATCAATCTTCTTAATTTTGACATATATGTATGTCCTCCTTTTCATTTGATGAATGCACTATATCATACTTTACAGGAAAATGCGGCAAAGTGTAACAGATTGACATTTAAGTGTAACACTTTGCATTTATTCCCTCACTTCAATTCCATAGAGCATTGCTGAAACCTCAAATATATCCCCTTTATCTGTAAAACTGACCGTTCCATTGTATTTTTCTATCACTTTACGGACACTCTGAACACCATGCCCATGTCTGATATTATCTTTCTTGGTTGTTTTCAGGCTTTTATTTTTCTTTCCTGTTTTGCTGTTTGTTATTACAAGAAGCAAAATCCCCGACTGGTACTTATTTTCAATCTTTACAAAACGCTGTCCCTCCGGCACCTTGCTACAGGCTTCTACCGCATTATCCACAAGATTTCCATACAATACACCTATATCCCCGTGATCAAGCTGCATCTGCTTTGGAATACGAATAGATGTTTCTACTTTTATTCCCCTCGCCTTTGCCCTGCCAAATTTAATGCGGAGCACAGAATCTACGATTGGATTATCAGAATACTGCTTTTCATCTATCTGCTCAAATTCCATGCACATCGCACCGATTTTCTCTGAAAGTTCCTGCCCATCACTATTTTCCACCAGATGATACAGTTCATGCAATTTATGTTTCATATCGTGCTTTAACTTCTGCACTTCCTTATTCTGTTTTTCTGCTTCTTCATAATAGATGTCTTTATAGTGCATTTCTTCCCTGTACATTGCATCCTCATACTGTTTTTGCACAAGATAATTAAAACGCTCCATCATATACAGCATAAAATAATCTGTCAGGACAATGGAAATTACAATACTGGCACACATAAGCAGGCTTTTTTCACTGCCAGCTTCCAATGACAAAAGAATAACAAAGCAACAGTTCAACACCGTAAAGGTAAATACCATAACCAGCACACCCAAAATTTCTTTCGGAAAGGCAGCAATCTGCATCCCTTTCTTTGAAATCAATTTTGACAGAATATACATCACATTTCCACGAACAAAGCTGCCTATTACCATTACAAAATAATATTTATAACTTTCTCCCATATGAAAATTCATCGCATGGAGTAACAGCAAAGCTACAGGTTCAAACAGCATTCCAATACCCATGAATGTCACAATATTTATAATTCTCGTCCACATTCCTGATTCATAATAAAATGATAACAGTATAAGCACAATCAAAAGAGTCGCAAGATTCAGATACGGATTTTTTATGTTGCTGACAAATGTCCATATAATTGCAGCGATGGTAAATCCAGCCCATATCCATACCTTTGATACTGGTTTCATTTTCTTATTGGAATGAAAATAATAAATAAACACTGCCAGATCAAACAGGCTGATGGCAAAGCGTATCACATATTCCATCCTTAAACCATCCTCCTTACAAACTCCATATGTTTTTCTTTTAAATTCTGCTTATGGGAGCGGGCAATCAGAAGTCTTTCTTCATTGTCCATCACTACTTCATCTCCATCAATCGCCCTGATATGCCCAAGATTGATGATATATGATACATGAATATGGGCAAAGACCTTATCATCAAGCTGTTTCCATATTTCTTCAGTTGTCATATTTGCCTTGAAATTTTCTGAGATCGTATGTATCACTGCCTGACGACCTTTCTTCTCAAAATACACAATATCATCGCAGCTAATACGAAACTGATTTTTTCGGAACTGAAAGACAAAGTCACGCTTTATCATATGAAGATACTGCATGGCTTTTAAAAGGACGGACTCCAGCTTTTCCACTGTAATCGGTTTAGAAATATAGTCAAAAGTAATAACCTCAAAAACATCCATAACATACTGAGTATATCCAGTCAGGAATACAAACAATGCTTTGGCATCTATTTTCCGGATTTCTTTTGCAAGCTGCAAACCATTCATCTCCGGCATTTCAATGTCAAATATATACAGATGATACATTTCTCCATAATCTATAACATGCTTCAGCAACTCCTTCGCTGTAAAATACACTTCATAAGAAAACTGGTACTGTGCTAACTTATCAAAAGCACTTTCCAGCATTTCTACATCTGTTCTGCTGTCATCACAGACCGCAATATTAAGCATAACACTTCCTCCTTTTCGGGCTTGGAAGTAGGAAGCACTTCAATTTATCTAATCAACTTAGATAAATACGCCAGCACACGGTCAAAAAAATCATTTCTCTGCTCTTTTGTGCTGTTCGCAACATAGTAATCCAGATTAAAATCTTTCATACTGCTCTCACCTGTTATCAGATATGTAGGATCAATTCCATATTTATGATAGAGTGTCAATACTTTATCTACAGATATTCCAGTTACACCTGCTTCAAGTTTTCGATAATGTTCTACTGTAACACCCAATACATCCGCAATTTCTGACTTTTCAAGGTTCATATTCAGTCTTGCCTCTCTTAGTCTCTTTCCTATCTGTATATTGGCATCTTTTCTTCCTGTATCCAAGATTTTGCACCTCTTTTCCATGTTAATCATATCAATGGGACTTTGATTCTCATAGTCCAGAAAACAACCCAATGCACATCATTTTATGCTCGTAAGTAGGTTAATTTGTGCTTTTATTAAAAAAACGAATGGCACATCTGATACCATTCGTCTTTATCTGCTCTATATTCTGTTGTAAATTCTATTAGCGGACAGTTTTTGGCTATTTATCATATCCATCACTGCATTTCTTTTACTCTGACATCCACTGTATTTTTAAAATTTTCAATCTGATGTGAATACTGTTCATTCATAAGCGTGGAATGAATCATAAAATCCGCTGTTGCAATATTATTTGCAATCGGTATATCATACACCTGTGCAATTCTAAGAAGTGCCTTAACATCTGGATCATGTGGCTGTGCTGCCAGTGGATCGGAGAAGAAAATAACCATGTCGATATTTCCCTCTACAATTTTTGCCCCTATCTGCTGATCTCCACCTAATGGACCACTGTTATATCCTTTTATCTTTAATCCTACATGATCTGCTATCATTCTCGCAGTCGTTCCGGTTCCTGACAGATTATGTTGCTGTAAAATTTCTTTATTGTCCATACACCATTTCAACATATCCTGTTTTTTCCCATCATGAGCAATCAAAGCTATGTTTTTTTGTTTTTCAATCGTCATTGTAAGATATTTAATCATCTGCGTACCCCCAATCTGCCATTTCTATTATTGTGTTCCATCCTTTTTCTGTACTCTCTTGGTGTAATCTTGTATCTGTCCTTAAAAACACGGTTAAAAGTTCTTTGACTTTCAAACCCACAATCAAGACATATATTTGTAATGGAATCCATTGTGTTTTCCAGTGCCGCAACTGCATAATTTAACCGGACTCCATTCACATATTTACTAAAATTACAGTGAAAGGTTTTTGCAAACATTCTTGATAACACATATTTGCTTACACACAAATCGTATGCCATTTTTTCAAGACTGATTTTCTCTCTAAAATTTTTAGCTACATATTCTACCGCATTATAAATCAGGTCATCACTCCCTACTGTGCTTTTATCAACCATTGGCATTTCTGCGAAAACATGGGCAAGAATCATCTGTACATAAGCCTGTATCAGCATGGGATTCCCCTCTGTTATTCCTGCCAGATATTTTATGGCATTTACTACATCAGGATGCACTTGCTCTTTTTTTACAACCGGGTTCTTCGGGCTGTATATCTGCAACTCTTTATAATAGGAAGGAAACAGTGTCGGATCAAGATACAGGTATATTACCTTGTTTTCTTTTTTCCCAAATACTTGATAATGATGTATTACGTTTGGAAACACGATTGCAAAATCACCCTCATCCATGTGATACAATTCTTGTCCAACTCCAAGCTCAATATCCCCATCCGTTACATACACTACCTCTATCGCTTCATGCAGATGTGGTGGTAAATGTACTGGTTTCTTCCACTCTGCCACTATTCCATCAGTTCTATTCTCATATACCAATAACACTTGCAAGCAACTCCTTTTAATTATAATGCCTGTTTCTCCACTGCCCTTCTTGTTTTAATTAATCTGCCGAATAGCCAACTAAAATCATATTGCCAAATGTTCCTGTACCAATGAGCTTCTTCTCAAAAATCATTACTAGAATCAGTAAAACAATATTGGAAAGAAGCTGATAATTTCCAAAACTCATCCCAAGCTTATGCGAAATTCCATAATTTATTGCTGAACAGGGATCTGTTCCCATATCACACGTCACTAGAAGTGATACACACATTCCCATAACGATAACCGCAATGATCATCACAAAAAAACTTTTTAACCAATCTATAGTAATCTTAAATTTCATAATTTATCCCACATTTACATTCTTTTATCATAATCAGCAGATGGTAAATGAATAATCTATATCTTCTTCTGCACTGATACGATAATCATCTTCCACATCACTTCCCCAGCTATCAATTCCACCGACTCCTCTTACTGCACCATAGACACAAAGGACTGTTCTTCTTGCTGGTGGCAGTTCCTCATGGTGTGTTGCGTTTTCAATCTCTGATGCTGTATAAGGCAGGCACGAAAAAGCAAATGCCTTGTCGTTTTCTTCTATTCTTAATGTCTGTGGTGAACTATCCGTTCTGCTATTATCAAGACTTGCATGTCTTGTAATCTCCAACCACTCTGTATCCATTCTCATACCACATTCCTGTGGAACCAGATATGGTGTCAGGCTCAAATCTGATACCTCATAAATTCCTTTTTCTGCCCCTGCCTTTCTGTCCGGATAGGTTTCCCCCGATAATCCCTTGTACATATATTTATCTGCAAGTGTCGGCATAATAAACCTCATTCCGAATACCGGAAGTTCCGGCAGTCCCTTTACTCCTGTGTAATCCACATCCACCTTGACA
>ERZ791620.912-NODE-912-length-13334-cov-2.519316_pt1 | contig 13334 bp, 10 predicted proteins | sample MGYA00509962_ERZ791620 | MGnify/ENA primary metagenome ERZ791620 (study PRJEB30046, sample SAMN00715162) | human gut metagenome | study: EMG produced TPA metagenomics assembly of the A metagenome-wide association study of gut microbiota in type 2...
TCTAAAGTCCCTCTTTACGGTGCTAAAGAGGGACTTTGCAGGGGGAAAGAGGGACTTTGTCGGTGGTGTGAATGGTGGAAATTGTATTGGTGGCTGTTTCCCGGTCGTTTTTTTGTTGAATTATGCTTATCTTTGCTGACATAAGCCGCGCCTTATTCCTTTTTGTGGGTAAGGCCATTTTGTTGTTTTTAATTGCTTGTTATCCATGAATTTGGAAATTACCCAAGAGAATCTGTATTTGATACTGCCCGGCAAGGTTAGTCGCGTGGCGCAAATCTATGCTCACGAACACCACGTTACGATCATAGAGGCCATGCGCCGTTTCTATCGTTCGGAGACGTACAAGCTTCTGGCTGATGAATCCACTAAGTATTGGCATTATGGGCCGGTAGCTCTCTATCAGGAATGGATGGAGGAGATGGGATTGCAACAGTAACTCACATTCATTTGCCTATAGTAACATTCAGATTTTTCATATTCTGTGCAATAACCCAAAGATACATAGTAGAAACAATGTGGATTGCAGAATTGAGCTCTTTCATTGAAGCATCCGGAGCATTGTGTGATTCATTGTTTCTCCATTGCTTTACTAATTCCAGATAATCATAGAACTTATGATACCTTTCATCCGTATTGTTTTTCAGGCCTCTCAGACAGCTGAGTGAGAATATACAATTTATAAATGTAGGCATACTGTTCTCATCCTTGTCATTTACCATTTCCTTGCCGTTCAGCAAATAATATACTTTTTTCAGGAACACTTCATATTTTGTCACAATGGTGTTGAAATGCCTTCTTTTGTCAACCAGTTTCATTCCTTCCAGACAATAAAGTCTGTTAAACGAATCAAGTAAAAGTTCATTAGCTCCATCGATAGAAGATGTAGTTTGAACTTTCAATACATCAATAAAGCACGATGCTGCAGAATTGAAGTCAGGAAGGAACTGCTTCAAGTCAGCAAACTCACATTCTACATCTAACAGCAATTTCTGCTTGAACAGTTCTGGTATAAACGGTATTTCATCTTCCTTTTTCTTAAAGTTTTCATACATCACCTTTGCCATCTGTGTCATGACATTACGGTAGAAATCACTGTTCTCAAACAGCTTGGTGAAAGAGTCCATTTGCTCCACATAGCAGCCTCTTGCCACTTCATCGAATATCTGGGGAAAGATACTTTCCTCAAACTGTTTTTCGTCCGTATTGTTCGCCTGTTTGGTCAGTTTCTTCTTAGCCGTCGTAACCATCTTGTCGTAGATGGATTCCACGATAACACGGTCTGCTTCGGAGAAGTCTCCCTGATACATAATGTTCACCTTATCAATGATACGGCTCAGCAAGTCCTCATTGTCGTTCTTCGGCTTCCCTGCTTTGGGATTCTCACCTTTGATCGGTTTGTTATCATCACCCAAACGGATGGAAACAGTTTCTCCTTCAGATATTTTGGAGTTCACCAGCATAATCTGTTTGTTCAAATCTATTCTTTCCTTGGCGTTCTTAGGCAAAAGTCTGTACAGATAGTCGGCATATACGTATGCTTTGTACAGTTCCTTATCGTATGTTCTTGCTATCTGTGCCATATAAGAGTAGAAACGGACAAAGTTCTTGATTTTCGACCTTACCTCGAACTGTTTCTCTTCGTCCAATGCCCCGTATCTGTCAATAGTACTCTTGAACGCATTCGACAAAGCTCCAAGGCGGTCTTTCTGTTTGCTGATATTTTGCAACAAATCATAGAATTTCTGTTCGTCACCCTCTGTCCAGAGCTGGAACATCTGTATGTCCTTTCTGAAAGTATATACATAGTTCACGTCCACAGGCTTTATCAGCTCTGTACCTTTATAGAACGGTTCGAACGATTTCTTAATATCCTCCGGCTTGTTGCAGAAGTCAAGCACGTATGTATCTTTCTTGTCCTTTTGCCATCTGTTCAGGCGCGAGAGTGTCTGCACAGCCTTTACGTCCTTCAGTTTCTTGTCAACGAACATGGTATGCAGCAAAGGTTCATCGAATCCCGTCTGATACTTGTCGGCTACAACCAGCATATTATACAAGTCCGAAGCGAAATACAAAGGCAGTTTGGCTTCCGAAATGTTCCGTCCGTCAATGGAGTTCAACTTCGTTTCTGTATATTCCACTCCCTCATACGATACCGTACCGGAGAAAGCCACCATAGGATTTACATCAGTGATATTGTTTTCCTGACAATACCTTTTGATTTCCAGGAAATAACGTACCGCATGAGCACGCGAGGAACATACCACCATAGCTTTTGCCTTTCCAAGCATGGCATTGAGTGTCACTTCCTTGAATTTCTCCACGATGATAGCCGTTTTCTGGGCTATCACATGCTGATGGTTATCATGGAAGGCCTTTATGGCTCGTGTGGCAGGAGTTTCCTCATACGATGGGTCAGACTCTATACGCTTTGCAATCTCGTAAGTAGTGTCATACGTGGTATAATATTTCAGTACATCCTTGATGAATCCCTCCTCTATAGCCTGTAGCATGGAATAGTTATGATAAGCCACATATTTGTTGTCTTCCGGATTTTCACCTTCCTCAGCCAGTTCACCGAAAGTCTGTAGAGTCTTTGGCTTTGGAGTTGCCGTAAATGCATAGAAGTACAGATTGTTGTGCTGTCCCTGAGCTAACAGATCCTCCATCAGGGCATCCTTCTTCTTTTCCAGTTCTTCAGCCTCAATCTCTTCTATTTCCGCATATTCGCGCAATGCCTCGTCCGTATCCGCAAGTGCAGCCTTCAGTTTCTCCGCACTCTTGCCTGACTGTGAAGAATGAGCCTCGTCCACTATTATGGCATATCTCTTGCCGCTGCGGCTTGTCAGTTCCTTATAGATAACCGGAAAACGGTGTAGGGTAGTGATAACAATCCTTGTATTGTCGTCGTTGATGATTCTGGCCAGTTTCTCCGAGTTGTCAGCATCGGTAATGGTTTCTATCTGCCCGTCTATATGGTCGAATCCGAGGATTGTACTCTGCAGCTGCTTGTTCAACACACGTCTGTCGGTGATGACAAACACACTGTTGAACATATTCTTCATCTCTGCATTCTGGAGTCCTGCAAGGCGATAAGTGAGCCATGCGATAGAGTTCGATTTTCCCGAACCTGCCGAGTGCTGGATAAGATAATTGTTCCCATGCGGCTTCTTCAAGACACGATATTTCGTCTTTTCGTCCGCAGCCATATCATATCTTGCTTCTTCTTTGCAACGGCTTTGCAAAACGTTTGCAAAATAAGTGTCGGCCACTAATTTTTCCACCACATCCAACTGATGATAACGAGGGAAGATTATCTTTACCGAAGTTTCCGTAACCTCTTTCTCCCTGCCATGCTTGTCTATTATAATCTTTAGCTTTTCTTCCTCCTGGCGCGAGATATAACGCTGAAGAATGGAAAGCAGCATATCCCTGCGCAATACCTTTTCCCACAGATAGGCAGTTACATATCCGCCGTCCTCACGTTCCGGATTTCCAGCTCCTCCCACTTCACCTGCTCCGTTTGAGCCCTGATTGAAAGGAATAAAGAAAGTCTTTTCCTTTTTCAGTTCGGTAGTAAGAGCCACTTCATACAAGTCAACTCCGAAGTATGCCAATATACGGTTGTTGAAATGAAACAGCGGTTCTTTCGGGTCTCTGTCTGTGCGCCACTGACGTTTTGAGTCCTCCACATTCTGACCCGTAATCTGGTTTTTCAGTTCGAGTGCTACCACCGGAATACCGTTCAACGAAAGTACCATGTCGATGGTATTCTTATTCAGCTTGGAATAGGCAAACTGGCGAGTCACTGTGAGAATGTTCGCATCATAATTCGCCACAAGCTCATCGTTCAGCATTGAAGCCGGAGCAAAATAGCAGAACTTGATATTTATACCCACGTCGCTTATACCTTTGCGCAGAACATAAATCAGTCCGTAGCGTGACACATCGTCCTGAAACACGCGGTACAGTTGTTTCTCGGCCTTGTCGCCATACTTGGTCACATATCGTTTCCACTGCTTAGACTGTGTCTTTTCTATGAAGGAGATAAGTACAGGCATGTCAATAGCCCTGTCCTTGTCGTATGTATCTTGATTGCCTTTTATATATCCACCCTCTGTGATAAGGTATCGTTCTATGTCGGCTTCAAAGTTCTTTTCCTTTAAGTCTGTGGTATTCATGGTTATATCTTTCTTTAATCTTTATCTATAATTTTTACGACCCAGCTTCCTTTATCACCTTTTCCGTTTATACGTTCCAGCAATCCTCTTTCTATGAGTGAAGGAGTCATACGTTTTACGGTTCTTTCTGATTTTCCAATATGTTCCGCTATGTCGGATTGTGTAGCTTTTGGATTTTCTTTCAAGAAATTAAGTAATGCCATTTCATCCAGCGTACAGCTCAAAGTGCCATTCAAAGTGCCATTTTGGCTCTTTGACTCCTCTTCTTTGGCACTTTGAGAAAAATTTATGTTCATTTCTCTATTACTGAGGTTGTTCTCTTCCCCAAACAACATATTTCTCAGAAACATTTCCAGATACTTTGTATTAGCAGAAACACCTTTTGTATAGTTATTATAGTTGGCACGTACCAGTGCATTTCTGAAATACCACGAATGTTTCTTGAATATATCATTGTCCACCTTAAATCCGAAAGTTTTCAGATATTTCATAAGGAATACAGCTATGGTTCTGGTATTACCTTCTCCGAAAGCATGTATCTGCCAAATACCTGAAATAAATTTACCGATTCTCTGTAAAGCCTGTTCGGCATTCATTGCAGGATAGTCAGTATTTTTTTCCTGTGCAAAATCGTAATCTAAAGTAGGGCGAATCATTTCATAATCCGAATAGATAACCGTATCTCCATCGAGTACCCATTCTTTCTTTGTGATATTATAGTTTCGTATTTGCCCTGCATGCTTGTACAGACCTTCAAACAGGCGTTTATGAATATACAGGAGATAGTCTGGTGTAAACGAGAAAGTCTTTTCCGAAAGCAGTTCGGTGATACGTGCCGATACCTTGTCTGCTTCTTCCGTCCGTTCATCTTCTATTTCCTCACGTGATGATTTCGACTGATAATATGTATCAATCAGATGTTTCACTTCATCAATGGAAATGTCTCCCTCTATATGTTGCTGTGCCGTCTGAATAAGATACTCAGACGGTTTCAGTCCGTCCACATCCTGCAAGCCTATGGCGACTTGCCATGTGGCTGCTTTCTCTTTCTGGTCGGGTTCTCCCTGTCGGATATATTTGTCGAATTCAGTCATGGCTTATACTTTTCTTTTTCCGGTTACACACTCGAAAATCAATGATTTCTTGTAGTCTTTCAGCTTCTCTATCTTCTGTTGCTTAATGGAGATAAGTTCGTCTATCTCGCTGCATTTCTGGTCGAGGTAGTTGGCGATGGATTGTTGCTCAGCGAGAGGAGGTTGAGACAAGCTAAAATTAGCAAAATTATTCGCAGATAACTCTTTGAATGTTGTGCCAGAACCAAATAACTCGAACCATTCAGTTAATATGCTCATTAAGTAATAAAAATATTTACTACTTACAAATGATTTTGGAATGCATGATATACATCCTTGATTTGTACATAGTGGTATAATATTAATGGCAACAAGTCCTATGGGAGCTCTTTTGGAAAAGATTATCGAATTTTCTGGGACAATAGATGTTCCACAAGAATTTAAACCTGCTAATGTTATATTACGTTTTCCTGATTTTATTATTCTATCTTCAGTTTTATAATCAGCAGGAGTAATCCATGTTATTTCGCCATCCCAATATGTCATATTGTCTGTTTTTGGGGTTGCTCCAGAAACGATTTTGAACGTATTCTTTATTTTTATAACATTCCAATGCTCCGGAATCTCCCCAATCCATTCAATACCGCTATCTTTTAGAGGAACATTTTTATCCAAACCTTTGGTTACAGCTTCGGTAATGACGGATTGCTTGTAGCTTTGTAGTTTGGTTATCATTTCCTCTTGCAAAGTTATCAGTTCGTCTATTTCGCTACATTTTTGGTCAAGGTAGGTGGCGATGGATTGTTGTTCAAAATCTAAAGGCATGAATACAGTGAATTCGGCTAACATTGGTAATCTTACTGAATCCACAGTGGATTTAGAGTTTGCACTTTCTATTACATGATAGAATAATGAACTTAAATAATAAAATAAATATATCCTATTTATATTTTTAAACTGATTAATACAATATACTCGTTGGTGACAAGCAAATTTATCATCAGCAAGATGAAAAACTTTTCCTGCTCCAACTCCATCACCTGCCATTAATATAGATGCACCTTCAAAAGTATATTTGTTACTTTTTTCTACTTTGGGGGAGCGCACAAAAAATGGATATTTCCCATCAGGAACACTGTCTTGTGTATCTTGGTTACCTGTATTAATATTACTTAGGCGCTTTAAACATATTTTTTCCCAATGCTCCGGAATCTCCCCAATCCAAACAATCCCACTATCTTTATATTTATCATATCTATTTTCCATACCCATCAATCTTCCTGTTCGTAATAATATGAGTAATCAATACCTTTCATAAAGGTTTCCCGGTCATTAATTTTGTCGGCAAGTGGGGTGTAGAAGTGCTCCACAAACCGTGTAGCTTTGGTATTAGGGAAACATGCCGCAAGAGAAAGGACTCCTGTGTTATCAAGGACATCTGTAAGTCTTTTCTTGCCGTCAGGCGCAGTTAGTTTCAACTGGTTAGTGACACTAACCACTTGTACTTCTCTGTCGTCAAAGAACCGGATGGATATTTTATTTATCTTAGTCATAATTATCCTAATATCTTAGACATCAGTTCCGATTCTTTTTCTTCCAACTTTTTCAGTTCGTCAAATATTTCTGAACTTGGTGTTAGCGGAGTGTATTTATAGAACTCGCGGGTGAGAGGTATCTCATAACCAATCTTGCTTTCGGAGTTGTTGTACCAGAAATCGGGAGCATACGGACGAACATTCTTTTCCAGGTATTCCGTTATATCCTCTTTCCAAGGAATAATCTCGCTGTCCTTCAGTTCAGGGTCGGGTGCAAATCCGCTTTCCTGGTCTATAGGTTTTACGTATGACTCCATCATATTTGGGTTACGCTTTCCGAAATAGTTTCTCAATAAGGCAACCTTTCCCTGAGGTACTTTGATTTTTGCCTTCTTCAGTTGGAGGAAGAAAGTTATGTCCGGGAATCCCACATGGTTAGGCATATTGTTTTCCCAATATGTAGCAACTTCTTTCAATAAAGTTCTGTCGGCTTCTTTATAGTTTTCAGCAGTGGCTTCGTCAAAATGAATGTCCTTATACTCTAAACGCAAAGGACGGTTGATGGTGAGTTTCGTAAACTTGAAATCCTCTGCGTCTTTCACCTTGCTTTCCACTTTCAGTTCCGGGTTAAGCTCGGAAGTATATTCCCAATCGGTAAAATCGTGATAAGCCTGCATGATAAGTTCGCGGCAGACTGTGGTGATTTCTACACGCTTATTACCGAGGGGCTTGCGCAGTTTCTCGAAGCATTTGCTTGCGTCGATAAGCTGAACCTTTCCTGTACGTTCTTCCGATTTGTTTTTGCTCACTACCCATATATAGGTGGCGATACCTGTATTATAGAACAAGTCGTTAGGCAACTGCACGATTGCCTCCAGCCAGTCGTGTTCAAGCAGATAACCTCTGATTTCGCTTTCGCCGCTTCCTGCATCGCCTTTGAACAAAGGAGACCCATTTTGTATAATAGCCATACGTCCTTCTTCTTTCAGTTTTGCCACACCGTTGAGCATAAACAACATCTGTCCGTCTCCCTTTGCCGGCAGTCCCGGAGCAAAACGCCCTGCTTCGCCCATCTCGTTTTCGGCTTTCACACGTTTTTCTGATGCTTCCCAGTCGATACCGAAAGGAGGATTTGATATGATGTAATCGAACTGATAGCCTTTGAACTGGTCATCGCCCAATGTATCGCCCAAGCGCATATTGTCGGCATTACCGCCTTTGATAAGCATATCGGCTTTGGCAATACCATACGTCTGCGGATTAAGTTCCTGACCGTAGCATGTGATTTCCGCTTCAGGGTCTATCTTGCGGAAACGTTCATCAAGACAGGCAAGCATCTGGCTGGTTCCCATTGCCATATCGTATATAGATGCCACAATGCCTTCATCTTCCATTTTTTGTTCATCGTCTCCTACAAGTAGTTCGCTCATCAGATAGATGATGTCGCGTGCGGTAAAATGTGCTCCTGCCTGGTCGTTATATGATTCGGAAAACTTTCTGACTAATTCTTCAAAGATGTATCCCATATCTACAGCAGAAACTACATCCGCGCCAAGATAAGCCTTGGCAGAGCAGAACTCCTTGATAACGAGATAGAGACGGTTGTTGTCATCCATCTTCTTGATTTCGTTGTAGAAGTCCATACGGTTTATTATGTCAATCACATTCTCAGAGAAATGGTTGAGGTAATTTTCGAAGTTGTCTTTGATGTTATCAGCATCGGCAAGCAATATATCGAAAGTAAATTTGCTGGTATTGTAGAACTTCTGCTTGGCTGCAGCTTCAAGGAAACCTTTCTTTACGGCTATACCTTTTGCTTCAAGCTCTTCGTTCATCTTGATAACAGCGTCCTTTGTTGGTGCAAGGGTATCTTCAAAACGTTTTATTACACACATAGGCAGGATAACCTTTCCGTATTCGTGAGGTTTGTATAATCCTACTAATTTATCGGCAATGGCCCAGATTAGGTTTGCTTTTTCCTGTATATTTATAGAGGTCTGTCTCTGTAAGTCTTCTCCGCTCATATTTCTGTTTTTAATTACTTGTCAAAGATACAAATTTATTGTGCAGTAGAGCTGCACTTGTTTTATAAAAATTCAATATCATTAGTATCCAATAAAAATGGACGAGTTAAAAAAATAATCAAATAGTCCTTCAAAAAGGGGATAATCGACTTCTTTGACATCGTTGAAATCAGTCTTATCGAACAGGTCACGTAAATTAGTTTTGTCCGTTAGAGAGATGCTTAGAATCTGCAAAACTTCATAAGTTGAGCGAATACGTATTTATCTTGGTTCATAAGCGGCATTCAATTTTGCGAATTAAGTAACGAACGTTGATCAACGAGTGGGGAAAATTCTTGTATCTAAAAAATAATACCGTATCTTTGTAACTTGAACTGCCATACGCAAATGGAGGAACGCGGGCGGATGCCTGGCGGAACCTGGATGGCAGAGGAGGATTGCTTACCCGGAGCATCGGAAAGATTGGCGCACAATCCTTGTTTTATTTAATTAATTGAGTTTGAAAGAATCTGCCGGTGAGGCTTGAATATGCGCTGAATAGATCTCAGCGGCAGGTTGTTAACGAAATTTTTATGGCAACAGTTGACGATAAAAAAATTATTTTCTCGATGGTAGGGCTGAACAAGACCATTCAGCAAAACAACAAGCAGATATTGAAGAATATCTATTTGTCGTTCTTTTACGGAGCCAAAATCGGTATCATCGGTCTGAATGGTTCGGGTAAATCTACTTTGCTGAAGATTATCGCCGGATTGGACAAGTCATATCAGGGCGAAGTGGTGTTCTCGCCGGGATATTCGGTCGGGTATCTGGCACAGGAGCCTTATCTCGATCCGACGAAAACAGTGAAAGAGGTTGTGATGGAAGGCGTGCAGCCCATTGTAGATGCGCTGAACGAATACGAAGAAATCAACCAGAAATTTGGACTGCCGGAGTATTACGAGGATCAGGACAAAATGGATAAGCTGTTTACCCGACAGGCCGAGTTGCAGGATATTATTGATGCAACCGATGCCTGGAATCTGGACAGCAAGCTGGAACGGGCCATGGACGCATTGCGCTGTCCGCCCGAAGACCAGTCGGTAGAATTCCTGTCTGGAGGTGAACGCCGCCGTGTGGCTCTGTGTCGTCTGCTGTTGCAGAAACCGGATGTGCTGTTGCTGGACGAGCCCACCAACCACCTGGATGCAGAGTCGATAGACTGGTTGGAGCAACACTTGCAGCAATACGAAGGTACGGTGATTGCTGTGACGCACGACCGTTACTTCCTGGATCATGTGGCCGGATGGATTCTTGAACTGGACCGTGGCGAGGGTATTCCCTGGAAGGGTAACTATTCGAGCTGGCTGGAGCAGAAGACGAAGCGCATGGAGATGGAAGAGAAGACTGCCAGCAAACGCCGGAAGACGTTGGAACGAGAGTTGGAGTGGGTACGTATGGCACCCAAAGCCCGTCAGGCCAAAGGAAAGGCTCGTTTGAACTCGTACGACAAGTTGCTGAACGAGGATGTGAAGGAGAAGGAAGAAAAGTTGGAAATCTTTATTCCGAATGGACCGCGTCTGGGTAATAAGGTAATCGAGGCAAAACACGTAGCCAAGGCTTATGGAGACAAGCTTTTGTTTGACGACCTGAATTTCATGCTTCCGCCTAATGGTATTGTAGGTATCATCGGACCGAACGGTGCCGGAAAGACGACACTTTTCCGCCTGATCATGGGATTGGAAAAGGCCGATAAGGGAGAGTTTGAAGTGGGCGAAACGGTCAAACTGGCTTATGTGGATCAGCAGCATAAGGATATCGACCCGAACAAGAGTGTATATCAGGTGATTTCGGGTGGCAATGAGTTGATTCGTATGGGAGGACGGGATGTAAATGCCCGTGCTTATCTGTCGCGTTTCAATTTCTCGGGAGCCGATCAGGAAAAACTGTGTGGCGTGCTTTCGGGTGGTGAGCGCAACCGTCTGCATCTGGCCATGGCGCTGAAGGAAGAAGGCAACGTGTTGCTGCTGGACGAGCCGACCAATGACATCGACGTCAATACGCTGCGTGCACTTGAAGAAGGTTTGGAAGACTTTGCGGGATGTGCGGTAGTCATCAGCCACGACCGTTGGTTCTTGGACCGTATTTGTACACACATTCTGGCGTTTGAAGGCAATTCGAACGTGTTCTTCTTTGAAGGATCTTATTCGGAATACGAAGAGAACAAACTGAAGCGTCTGGGCAAGGAAGAACCGACCCGTGTGCGCTACAGAAAGCTGATGAACGATTGATCTGAATGGATAAAGCAGAAAGAGAATGGGCTGTTGCGGCTCATTCTCTTTCTTTTTAGAAAAACAACAATTTGTTATGTAAGATTAAAAAAAACTATCGTGTTTTTCCCTGTTATCTTCTGGAAAATCGGTAACTTTGCGGCGTTTTTCAGTTGATAATGTCTTATTGAATATGTATTCATCAAACGAGTTAAAAGAGATAACCCGGTTTTTGTTGGAATATGCCAACCGCTTAATGGGATCTGGCGTGCATACATCGCGTGTTGTCCGGAACACACGTCGGATAGGAGAGTCGTTGAATGTGGACGTAAAAATGAGTATTCTTCAGCGCACCATGGTTGTCAGCGTGTGCGATAAGGAAAATCAGGAAGTTTATAATGAAGTTTCGGTTATTCCGAGTTTCCCGATCAGTTTTGAACTGAATGCAGAGCTTAGTGCGCTGAGCTGGGAAGCCTTCGATAAGCATTTGCCACTGAACGTGCTGTGGGAGAAATATAACAAGATTATCTCCAATCCTAAAATGGATCCGCTTTGTACATTGTTCCTGGTAGGTTTTGCCAATGCTTCTTTCTGTGCTTTGTTCGGGGGCGACTGGACAGCGCGTGGCATAGTCTTTTCGGCTACTCTGATCGGATTTTATGTGAAGCAGATCATGCAAAAGAAGCATATCAATCATTACATCATTTTTGTGGTTTCGGCATTTGTCGCTTCGCTGGTGGCTTCGTCGGCTCTTACGCTTGATACTACTTCCGAGGTGGCCATCGCTACCAGTGTGCTGTATCTTGTACCGGGTGTGCCGCTGCTGAATGGAGTTATCGATATTGTCGAAGGCCATGTGCTGACAGGATGCAGCCGCCTGATTCAGGCTTTGTTGCTGGTTCTGTGTATTGCGGTCGGCCTGTCGTGTACGCTGATGATGATCAGGAACAGTCTGTTGTAACGGCATAAATAATTGATTTGTAGAGTTATAATAAATTCAAGGAAATGATACTATTGGATATTCTGACAGATGGAATGTTTGCGGCGGTTGCTGCAATAGGTTTTGGTGCCATCTCCGATCCTCCTTTGCGTGCTTTCCCTTCCATTGCGTTGCTTGCTGCCATAGGACATGCTTTGCGTTTCAGCCTGATGACCTATTGTGGAGTGGATATTGCTACGGCCTCTTTGTGCGCGTCTTTCAGTATTGGTATGGGCAGTTTGTTGCTGGGCAAGCGGATTTATTGTCCGATGACAGTGTTGTATATACCGGCCTTACTGCCGATGATTCCTGGTATGTATGCCTATAAAATTGTCTTCTCGCTGATTATGTTCATGCAGAACCTGCAAGATCCTGTGTTACAGCATAAGTATTTGCTCGATTTGTTTACGAATACGATTGTGACATGCAGCGTCATTTTCATGCTTGCGGTGGGGGCAACGATGCCTTTGTTCTTGTTCATTAACCGTGCTTTTTCGATGACCAGGCATAAAGATCAAGCGGAGAAGTCCTGAAATTATTAATGATATTATTAAAGTATAACGAATGGAAGTTTTTTGGAATACAATTGCGCATTATAACGAAAATACGTGGGTAGCACAGATTGTAATTACATTTGTCGGTATCATACTGACGGCTTTGTTGTATCATAAACCGACTCTTTGGGTCAAACGCTCTGTAAAGATTTACATGGTGTTCTTGAATTCATGGATCTCTGTGGTCTATTACATGATGTACTGCTCCACCAGAAGTTATAACTATATACTTGCTATTTTTTGGGGAGTTATGGCCTTGCTGTGGTTATGGGACTTGCTTACGGACTATACTCCCTTTGAACGCAATCCGCGTTATCGATATCTGGTAGCACTGCTGTATCTGATGCCTTTTCTTTATCCGGTATTATCGTGGGCGCGTGGTATGGAGTTTCCGGCGATGACTACGACTATCATGCCTTGTTCGGTTGCGGTATTTACCATTGGCCTGTTATTGTCTTTTTCGAAGAAGGTCAATCTGTTGGTCATTTTGTTTTTGTGTCATTGGGCACTTATTGCCTTTTCCAAGGTGTATGTCTATAAGATTCCGGAAGATTTGTTGTTGGCAAGTGCGACCGTACCGGCTATTTACCTGTTCTTCAAAAACTATTTCGATCAGAACCTGCATAAAGAGACTAAACCAAGTGCACGGTTTATGAATTGCTTTCTGATTATTATTTGCATTATTATCGGTATTTTCCTTAGTATTACCCTGTATCAGGGTTTGACAAACTGATTCTTTTCG
>ERZ791620.916-NODE-916-length-13319-cov-2.258972_pt1 | contig 13319 bp, 8 predicted proteins | sample MGYA00509962_ERZ791620 | MGnify/ENA primary metagenome ERZ791620 (study PRJEB30046, sample SAMN00715162) | human gut metagenome | study: EMG produced TPA metagenomics assembly of the A metagenome-wide association study of gut microbiota in type 2...
CCCCTGAGTGCCGATGGTACTGCCTTATGGTGGGAGAGTAGGTTGGCGCCGAATTGTGAAAGCGAGTTACGAAAGTGACTCGCTTTTTTTTATCTGATTATACTGACTAAACCAATATTTCCTTACATTCGTTGTATTTTTAATGAAGTTATGGAAAAAATTGGATGACATGCGCAGATATTGGCATATACTCCGAAAATATAAGATAAGTCTGGCTCTTTGCCCTATCCTTGTATTGATTACTGTATGGTGTGAAACGATACAGCCCATGTATATGGCCGAAATAGTCGATCAAGGAGTGATGAAGCGCGATTTGTCACTGATTGCAGAGAAAGGAGTGTATATGATTCTTATCTCCTTATTGGGATTGGGCTTTAGTGTGGTGAATGTCTATATCGCTTCGCGTACTTCTATCGGTTTCGGTACGGATTTACGAGGGGCTCTGTTCGAAAAAATCCAGCGTTTGTCTTTTTTTGATCTCGATCATTTCAGTACCTCCTCATTGATTACCCGCCTGACGAATGATATAGCACGGATACAGCAGGTAGTGCTGATGTCGATGCGGATGATGTTGCGTTCACCGTTTATGTTGGTGATGGCCATATTTTTTGTTGTACAGATCAATAAGCAGTTAGCTCTTACCTTGATGGCTTCGATTCCGGCGTTGAGTATCGCTGTTTTTGTGATTCTGAGAAAGGGATTTCCTTATTTTTTAAAAGTGCAGCAGAAAATTGATCAGCTGAATGGTGTGGTTCGGGAAAACCTGATTAATATTCGGGTGGTAAAATCGTTTGTAAGAGAAGACTTCGAAGCACGAAAATTTGTACGTAGCAGTGAGGAACTGAGGGATATGGTGATCCGGGCTTCGAATATTATTGTTGCGATTTTTCCGGTGATGCAGTTGGTGATGAATTTGTCGGTAATCGCTATTTTGTGGGTAGGCGGATATAAGGTGATGGAAGGGGAATTGCAGATCGGAGAGTTGATTTCATTTGTGAATTACCTGGCACAGGTGTTGATGTCGCTGATGTTGTTGTCGATGTTTATCATGGCATCTGCCCGTGCTTCGGCTTCTTCACGCCGGATTATGGAGGTCTTGAATACTACACCTTCTTTGGCGAATACGCCCGAAGGCTTGGCGGACCGGTATAAAATAAAACGGGGGGAAGTGGAGTTTGTGAATGTTAGCTTCCGGTATGGTAATGGAGAAAACGATGTCTTACGGAATGTAAACTTTCATATCCGGCCGGCGGAGACAGTTGCTGTTGTCGGGGCTACCGGGGCGGCTAAGAGTTCGATGGTGCAGCTGATTCCCCGACTTTATGATGTTACGGGGGGAGAACTTCGCATCGATGGTGTACCTGTGAAGGATTATCATCTGAAAGAGTTACATGCCCGTATCGGTATGGTATTACAAAAGAATGAATTGTTTACAGGAACCATATTGGAAAATCTGAGATGGGGAAAACCGGATGCTACTCTGGAAGAAGCCGAAGAGGCCTGCCGGGTGGCTCAGGTACATGATTTTATTCTGACACTCGCCGAAGGGTACCAGACGATATTAGGACGCGGAGGAATCAATCTTTCGGGAGGACAGAAACAACGTCTTTGCATTGCCCGGGCTCTGCTGAGGAAACCTAAGATTTTGATTTTGGACGATAGTACGAGTGCTGTGGATTCGGAAACAGAACTCCGGATCAGGAATAATCTCAATTGTTTGCTGAAAGATACTACTGTACTGATTATAACACAACGGATCAATACAATGCAGTCTGCCGATCGGGTAATCGTATTGGAAGACGGTGAAGTTGAGGCTATCGGTACACCGGATGAATTGATGGCGACCTCCCGGATATATCAGGAGATTTATAACTCACAGCAAATTTTAAATTAGTTATGGCACACGGAGATCACCTGAAATATCAAGCTAAGCCTAAAGCGGGAAGACAAACTCTGTTCCGGCTGACTTCTTATCTGGTATGCGATCGGCTGTTATTGTCTGTCATCGGCGTTTTGATCGTGCTGAGTATTGCCGCTAATCTGGGAGGTTCTTATCTGCTCCGTCCGATTATCAATCGCTATATTATTCCCGGAGATTTCCTGGGGTTGGGTAAGATGTTGGGGATACTTATCGGGGTATATCTGACCGGAGTGTTTGCTGTTTATGTGGAATACCGCTTGCTGAATAAGATCGGGCAGCGGACTGTGGCCCGGATGCGCGAAGATTTGTTTCGGAAGATGCAATACCTGCCGGTGCGGTATCACGATACCCCCCAGCATGGTGATTTGATGAGTCGCTATACCAACGATATGGACCGGATTAGTGATGCTTTGACGGATAGCTTGTCGGATATGTTGTCGAGTGCTTTGACCGTAGTGGGTATTTTTTGTCTGATGTTGGTCATCAGCCCGATCTTGACCTTGGTCACTTTGGTTACTGTCCCACTGATGTTTTGGAGTGCCCGGGGAATTGTTCGTAAAAGTCGGCAATATTTTAAGGCACAACAGGCATCTTTGGGTTCGATAAACGGATATATCGAGGAGATGATTAGCGGGCAGAAGGTAGTAAAAGTGTTCGGGCACGAACAGAAGGCGATCTCAGATTTCGAGGAACTGAACCAGGATCTGAAGGGAAAATCACTGAAAGCGCAGTTCTATTCGGGCTTGATGATGCCTGTGATGCAAAATTTGAGTACCTTGAACTATGTGCTGATCACTATTGTGGGGGCTTTGTTAGCTATATTCCGGGGTTTTGATGTGGGAGGTTTGGCAGCATTTTTGCAATATTCCAGACAGTTCGGACGTCCTATCAACGAGCTGGCGAGTCTTTATAATAGCATCCAGGCAGCTTTGGCTGGAGCTGAACGAATATTCGAGGTGATCGACGAACAACCGGAAGCTCCCGATTTACCGGAGGCCGTGAATCTGGAGAAGGTGAAGGGAGAGGTGGTTATGAAGGAAGTTTGGTTCGGCTACCGACCGGAAAAAATGATTCTGAAAGGCATTTCTTTTCAGGCGGCAGCCGGGCGTAAGATTGCTTTGGTTGGAGCTACCGGAGCCGGTAAAACGACGATACTCAGTATGTTACCCCGATTTTTCGATATCCGGTCAGGAGAAATCCGTATAGACCGGCAGGAGATTCGTTGCATACACCGGAATAGTCTTCGGCGCTCGATGGCTATTGTCTTACAGGATACCCATCTGTTTACAGGTACGGTACGGGAAAATATCCGCTTCGGCCGTTTGGAAGCCACCGACGAAGAGGTCATTGAGGCGGCTAAACTGACTGCGGCTCATTCATTTATTAAGCGGTTGCCTCATGGTTACGATACTTTACTGGAGAATGATGGTGCTAATTTGAGCCAGGGACAACGACAGTTGCTGAACATTGCCCGGGCGGCAGTGGCCGATCCTGCCATTTTACTATTGGATGAAGCAACCAGTAATATCGATACCAGAAGTGAGATCCTGATACAAAAAGGATTAGACCAATTGATGCAGGGGCGTACCAGTCTGATCATCGCCCATCGTCTTTCTACTATCCGTAATGCCGATATGATTTTGGTGCTTGAACGCGGGCAGATCGTCGAGCGGGGTACCCATGAAGAGTTGCTTCGGATGAAGGGAAAATATTTTTCTTTAAATCAAGAACAATTCCGTTGATTATCAATTTTTATGTATGAAATTCCTTGGTTCCTGTCCGGGGAGCGGAAAACTTTTGAGGGTATAGCATCCCCAGAATTAGGCATTCTTTGGAAATATTTCAGTAATATTAGGTATTTTTACATCTTTTATAGGAATGTGTTTTTGCTTCAAAATTTTGAAGCTATGTTTTTATGGAATGAGAAAGCAATTCAGATTGTCGCAGGGCCTTGTAGTGTTGAGTCTGAAGAGCAATTGTTCGCAACAGCGCGTGGCCTGAAGAAGATAGGGATACAGACACTGCGGGGAGGGATTTGGAAACCCCGTTCAAGGGCTCATCATTTCGAAGGGGTGGGAGAATCAGGCTTGCGGTGGTTACAACGGGTACTGCAGGAATTAAGTATGCAGGTGGCTATCCCGGGATTACCTCTTTTTTGCGGATCAATGCATCCGGACCTGTTTTTTGTCCGTGATGTTGATGTGAATTATGCCGGAGTGGTAAAAGGAAGAAAAGAAGAATTTGTACGTTTGGGATTGACCGAGAAAACACACTATCTGGCTAGTACCGGTATTCAGGGACAGATTGCCGATTCCCGTAGTTTGGTGTTATTGGATGCTTATGCTGTGGATGGCTTGCAGGCAGAGCAGATTCGTTTTTTGCATGCCCCGGAGTATCTGAATCCTACTTATGAATATGGGGTGACTTTCGAACGGGGAACGGCAGTGGAATACGGTGATCGTAAGCATATCTTTATTTCTGGTACAGCGAGTATCGACAATCGGGGGGAAGTTGTTTATCCAGGGAATATTGCGGGGCAGACGCGCAGGATGTTACTTAATATCGAAGCTTTGTTGAAAGAGGCTGGAAGTAGTTTAGCCGATCTGGCCAAAATGATCGTTTATCTGCGGGATATCGCCGATTATCCGATTGTCCGGGATTTAATGGAACAACAATTTCCCGATGTTCCTAAAGTGATTGTTCTGGCTCCCGTATGTCGCCCCGGATGGTTGATCGAAACAGAATGTATTGCGATTAAAGCAGGAGGAAATCCGGAATTCAGGAATCTATAAACGAATTGTGCATTTCATGGTTGGAAAAACCGGAGCGAGAAATGAAAGGCGGCCAGAACCCAGAGTAAAGTGTTGTGTTATATGAATGTCGGAATTTCCGAAAGAATTGGTGTATTTTTTGAAAAGGGCAGCAAGTTGAAAAAGGAAAGGAACTCTGGGTTCAGCTTATGCCATTCGTTTTATGATATAACGATTAGTGTGCCATAATTGAGGTTTGTGATTTAAGTTATTGGTTATCAGTGGATGACCGTTTTCTTGAAAAAATAGAGATGTGTAGAATTTTTCTACAATGTAAAAGGATATTTTCTACAATTGTAGAATTTTTCCACAATTGTACTGAATTGGGAGGCCTGATTTTCAGAAAAGACAGGAGGAAGGGAATGTTTGAAAATTTTCCGGGAAATATAGATTAGATATGCCGGAATATCTTTAATTTTACACGCCTTTAATTTTGAAAACGTTTTCAATTAATTTTAATGATATAACAATGGCTAAAGAACAATTTTTAGGAAGACATGTCGGCCCACGTCCGGAAGATGTAGAGGAGATGTTGAAGGTGATCGGAGTGAAGTCTGTCGACGAATTGATAGAACAAACAGTACCGGCATCCATCCGTTTACAGGAACTGTTGGATTTGCCTGCTCCTTTGACTGAAGATGAGTTTTTAGCTCGGATACGGGCTGTCGCTGCTAAGAATAAACTATATCGTTCGTTTATAGGACAAGGATATTACGATACCATTTCTCCGGCTGTTATTATCCGGAATATATTGGAAAATCCGGCTTGGTATACTTCTTATACTCCTTATCAGGCCGAAGTATCCCAGGGACGTCTGGAAGCTTTGCTGAACTATCAGACCATGATTATCGAACTGACAGCTATGGAGATCACCAACTGTTCTCTGCTGGATGAAGCGACTGCTGCGGCAGAAGCAATGACTATGATGTATGCTCTGCGGGGAAAGGAAATGAAGAAAGCCGGAGCAAACAAGTTGTTTGTAGATAATAAAGTATTCCCTCAGATTAAAGATGTATTAGTCACACGTTCTGCTCCTCAGGGAATCGAACTGGTTTACGGAGATTACGATACTTTTGAATTTACTCCGGAAATATTCGGAGCTTTAGTACAATATCCTGCTGCTAACGGTGCGATCCGGGATTACAGAGCTTTTGCCGATCGGGTACATGCCAATGGTTCTCTTTTGACTGTTGCCGCCGATTTGATGAGTTTGGTATTATTGACTCCTCCCGGAGAGTGGGGGGCCGATGTGGTTGTCGGTACTTCGCAGCGGTTCGGTATCCCGATGGGATACGGTGGGCCTCATGCTGCCTACATGGCTACTAAGGAAGAATACAAACGGAATATTCCGGGACGTATTATCGGTGTAACGATCGATGCTCAAGGAAATAAAGCATTGCGTCTGGCTTTGCAAACCCGTGAACAACATATCAAACGTGAAAAAGCATCTTCAAATATCTGTACAGCCAAGGCATTGAATGCTACGATGGCTGGTTTCTACGGTGCATGGCACGGTCGGGAAGGTTTACAGCGGATAGCACGGCATATCCATTCGGCTGCTGTTATTCTGGCGGAAGAAATTAGTAAATACGGCTATCAGCTGAAGGAAGGAAAATTCTTCGATACGATCCGTTTCGTGCTGCCGCAGGGAGTGACTCAGGAAATGATTCGGGAAGTAGCTTTGGAACATCAGATCAATCTGTTCTATTGTGCTTGCGGAACGACTGTCGGATTATCGACCGACGAGAAGATCAGTGAAGCTGAAATCAATGAGATCATCGGTATTTTTGCCGAAGCTGCTGGGAAGAAAGCTGAGAAAGTGACTTTCCTGGACGATTGCACCGTACTCGATCCTGACATGTTGCGGGAGGATGAGTTTATGGCTCAGCCGGTATTCAATATCTATCATTCCGAGACGGCCATGATGCGTTATATGAAGAATCTGGAACGCCGGGATATCTCTTTGGCGACCTCTATGATTTCTTTGGGCTCTTGTACGATGAAATTGAATGCCGCTGTAGAGATGATGCCGATCACCTGGCCTGAATTCGGAGGTATGCATCCTTTTGTTCCGTTTGATCAGGCGGAAGGGTATCAGCAAATGATCCGTGAGACGGAACAAATGCTGGAAAAAGTGACCGGATTTGCAGGTTGCAGCCTGATGCCGAATTCCGGTGCTGCCGGTGAATATACCGCTCTGATGGTATTACGTCAATATCATATTTCCCGTGGAGAAGGTCACCGGAAGGTGATGTTGATCCCCGCCTCCGCTCATGGTACGAATCCGGCTTCCAGTGCTATGGCCGGTTTGCAGATTATCGTAACGGCTACCGATCCAGAAGGAAATATCGATGTCGAAGATTTTCGGGCTAAAGCGGAAGCGAATAAAGACAATCTGTTCGGGGCTATGATTACTTATCCTTCTACCCATGGTATTTTTGAAGAATCAATCCGGGAACTGGTGAAGATTATTCATGATAACGGTGGACAGGTCTTTATGGACGGAGCGAATATGAACGGTCAATGTGGTTTGACAAGTCCCGGATTTATCGGCGCCGACGCTTGCCATTTAAATTTGCATAAGACGTTTGCTATGCCTCACGGTGGTGGTGGCCCGGGTGTCGGTCCGATCTGTGTGGCTAAACACCTGGTAGATTTCTTACCTTCACATGCTGTGGTGAAGACTGGCGGAGAACAAGGAATACATGCTGTGTCAGCCGCTCCTTATGGCTCGGTGAGCATGCTGCCTGTGACCTATGGCTATCTGTTGATGCTCGGAGCAGAAGGTTTGAAGCACGTAACTGAAATGGCTATCCTGAATGCGAACTATCTGGCTTCTTCATTTGAAAAGCTCGGCTTTAAAATTTTGTTCAAAGGCAAACAGGGACGCGTAGGGCATGAAATGATCTGGGATTGCAGCGCTTTCAATAAAGAATATGGTATTTCCGAGCTCGATATTGCTAAACGGTTGATGGACTTCGGTTTCCATGCACCGACCCTGTCGTTCCCGGTACATGGTACTTTGATGGTGGAACCGACTGAAAGTGAACCGAAAGAAGAACTGGATCGTTTTATCGAAGCACTGAAGACAATCCGCGAGGAAATGTGTGAGGTAGCCGAAGGAAAAGCAGATAAAACCGATAATGTACTGAAGAATGCTCCGCATACGCATAAGGTTCTGACAGCTGACGAGTGGACTCACACTTATCCGCGTAGTAAAGCGGCTTATCCGCTGCCTTGGGTGGCTGAGAATAAGTTCTGGCCTCAAGTAGGACGCGTAGACGATGGGTATGGCGACCGCAACCTGATGTGTACCTGCGATCCGCTTTACGATTATGTGAACGACGAAAATTAAAGATCGGTCGATCATATTTTAATCCCGGGACGGTTGAAGCCGAATCCCGGGATTTTTTTGCGAAACAACCTATCTGAATAACGAAAAGTTCACGCTGCCGTATTGCCGGTGTTCTGAAAAACGGGGGTGACTGGAAAAGTCGGTGTTGGCCGGATGTTCTATAATAGCAATCCCATTTTCGGCTAACAATTCATTATCGAAGATTGCGGCAGGGATATCGTCGATTTTATCCAACTTATAGGGAGGGTCGGCGAAAATCAGGTCGAATTTCCGTCCTTTTAATTTTTTGCAAGCGATAAAGACATCGGTTTTATAGATTTTTATGTGCTTAAAACCCAATTCCTTTGCAGTCCGCCTGATGAACATATAATGTTTGTAATTCTGTTCGATGGAGACAATCTCCCGGGCACCACGGGAAGCAAATTCATAACTGATACTGCCGGTACCTGAGAATAGATCAAGGGCGGAAATATCTTCCAGGTCCATATAATTGGTCAGTACATTAAACAAATTTTCTTTGGCAAAATCGGTCGTCGGACGGGCACTGAAACTCTTGTCGGGAAAAATCTGCCGTCCTCGGTGAGAACCACTGATTATTCGCATTTGTGGATATTTAGCAAGTGGATAAAACTGGAATTATTCAATTCATTATTCCGTACGAGCTGGGACAATGGGGCGCAATTCAGGATAGATACATTCGGGATGTATTTATTCATGAACGTCAGTAAATTCGGATCGTTGACCAGATTGCCCGATAAGGAGGTATGCACGTTCTCTTTATCGATATGACATTGTTGCAGACAATTCAGGGTGTAATAAATCAGGTCAGTCACCGAACCGTAATCAAAAGAATTGAACAACAGTACCTCGTTGTTCTGAGTCAATAATAAATCGAAATACCGATCGTGTATGTCGATAAATAGATGATTGGTATTGAATTGAATGCTTTCGATAGCTTGAATGATAAAAGCATAAGCATTATTGACGATACACAGCGAAGCATAACGGGAGCTCAGAAAATTGACGAAACTACGTGGGAGTACTTCGACCAGGTAACTTTCGATCGCTTTGATTTTCCGGTATAATAAGATATCGTTTTTCTGAGGTTGCAGGCAGATCCGGTACATATCTCCCAAGGTATTCTTATTGAACACATGGGCGGGCAACAGGATTTTTTCTTTTTGGCAAGGTAGAATATATACTTTTTTATATTTTAAATTCAATAGTTCATCTTCCACCATGATTTTTTTTACCTTGGCAATGACGGCATCCTGGCTATCCAACTGGTAAGGCTGGAAAAAAAACACCAAAAGCTGGTGATTATGATTGTGGACACAAAATGAAAGTCCATCCGTCGAGTAACGGATGGACAAAATATATTGTGAAGAATTTTCTTTTATGAAATTACTGTCAATATAATATACGTTCTGCATGCAACTACATTATTCCCAGTTACCTACGTTATTATTCGCTTCTTTCAGGTCACCGACTTTCAGCCCCGGATATTTCTTCAACCTTTTTCTTTCACCGTTTTCCTGAAGGATTTCGTCTTTGTATTGATCTTCGATGTCTTCAAAGATATAGGTATTGGAAATCCAAGCCTGGAAAAGAGGGACTTCTACTCCTGAATCGGTAAACATAGAAGAGGCACCCATATTGAATTGATATTTCCGTTTCGTGAAAGGCACATAACGGAGATCGTCGATCGGGTAATCTTTATTGAAAATGGTTTCTAAAACGCCTTGTTTTACAGTGTCACGAACAATCCGCCCTTCTTTGATAGCCTGAGCTTCGGTAATTCCTTTTTCCAGGTCTTCGTCGCTCAACGAACCGATTGAACGAACAACTTTTACCGAGTCGTATTTGATGAAATTGATCAGAGTGTCAAAACTACCGGTATATTTCCCATATACTCCTTTATAAGCTTCCTGAGCTGTACGGATATCTTTCAGACGATCGGCAATTCTCGCATATCTCTGTTCTTTTATCACTTTAAATTGTTGAGGAATCTTAATACTTTCGTAGCATTTATAGCCAAGAAAAATAATAATTCCGGCAAGGATAATCTGAATAATAAGCTTTTTCATATTTAACGTTATTTTTGTATGATATTAATGCATAAATTTTCATCAGACCTGTGAGGTTGATCCTAATTTCGTATCTTTATCCCCGCAATTCAAACGTTGTCAACGCAGCACAAAATCTTAATATTGCTCGCAAATTTAGGAAAAAATTTAGATTAAAGGCATAATCTTCTATTAAATTTCATGATGATCCAAAAACATTTTGAAGATATTATCCGGAAGAAATTCGGTTATGATTTTTCTCCGACCCAACAGATCGCTGTTGAGCATTTTATCCGTTTTTTCTTTGCCCGGGAAGAAGAAGGGATTTTTCTGTTGAAAGGATATGCCGGTACGGGAAAGACTTCATTGGTCGCTGCTATTGTGAATGCTTTGGTAAGCCTTGAGTATAAAGTCGTTTTGCTGGCCCCGACCGGTCGGGCGGCGAAGGTTTTTGCCGGTTATGCCGGACAAGCGGCTTTTACGATCCACAAAAAGATTTATCGTCAAAAGTCTTCGACCGATGGAGAAGGCTTGTTTAATCTGGGATTTAATGCCGGTGCTGACACCTTGTTTTTTGTCGATGAGGCTTCGATGATTTCAAATGCCGATGGGGAAGGTAATTTCGGGAGTGGTTGTTTGTTGGACGATTTGATACAGTATATATATAATGGACGGAATAACCGTTTGATACTGATCGGGGATGTGGCTCAGTTACCCCCTGTAGGCCTGGATATTAGTCCGGCCTTGGACAGACGGGAACTGGAAGCTGCTTATAATTTCAAGGTGACCGAGGTGGCTTTGACCGATATTATGCGGCAGGCAGAACAGTCGGGTATTTTATACAATGCCACACAGGTACGGAGTCTGATCGGAATCGGATCGGAAAATCTGCGGCTCAGGATCAGAAAATTTCCCGATGTTTTTAAGATCGGTGGTGGGGAACTTCTGGAAGAAATAGATTCCTGTTACGGGCGGTTCGGGGAAGAAGAAACGATTGTCGTTTGTCGTTCGAATAAACGGGCCAATCGGTTTAATGAAGGAATACGCCGCACGATCTTATACCGGGAAGAGGATTTTTGTAGTGGAGACCGGATTATGATCGTAAAAAACAATTATTTCTGGGGAGCTGATTATGAAAAAATCGATTTTATTGCCAATGGAGATATGGCTAACCGACAAAAGGCCGGCAGAAGAGGAGAGGTTTATTGTCATCATTTTGTAAATGCTACACTGAAGATAGATGGGTATGAAGAAGAGGTGACGGCTTGGGTTATGCTGGATACCCTGATGTCCGATTATCCGGCGATGACGTATGAACAAAACCGTATATTTTATCAGGCTGTAGAAGCCGATTATGCCGATATCCCTTCTAAAAAGAAACGATTTGAAAAAATCCGGGAAAATGAATATTACAATGCCTTACAACTGAAATTCGCTTATGCCGTTACCTGTCATAAAGCTCAGGGGGGACAATGGGATGCCGTGTTTATCGATCAGGGGTGGTTGCCGGAGGAGATGCTGAATGATGAGTATTGGCGTTGGTTGTATACGGCGATTACCCGGGCACAGGAAAGGGTATATTTCGTCAATTTTAAAGAAGAGTTCTTCGAAATACCGGTTTGAAAATAGGCTAATGTACCGGTCTGTATACACAGTGCGGTACATTAGCCTGCCGGGTATTAGTTTATTTTCAGATCGGCCATCATTGCATCGATTTTAGCTAAAGCTTCAGCTTGGGCTTTATGAAAATCGTTTACATTTTTCATCGTGGCACGGGCTTCGAAATAGAATTTTATTTTGGGTTCGGTACCGGAAGGACGAACGGAGATTTTGCAACCGTCGGCCAGGAAGAATTGAAGTACGTCACTGGTGGTTGGAAAATCCATGGTTTTTGTTTCTCCGGTTTTCAGATTGATTTCCTGTAATGTTGCATAATCTTTTTTGATGATGATTTCACTGTTATTGATCGTTTTCGGGGTGTTGTGCCGGAGGTTGTTCATCATATCTTTGATTTCCTGAGCTCCGGTCAGGCCTTTGCGTACAATATAAACCATTTTTTCTTGTGAGAAACCATATTCAGCATAGATCGATTCGAGAATACCGAACAAAGTTTTCCCCTGATCTTTTGCCCAGGCAGCAATTTCTGCCATCAAAGAGGTCGAAGATACGGCATCTTTATCCCGGGTAAAAGAACCTGGCATGAAACCGAACGATTCTTCACCGGCTCCGATGTAACCTTCAGCTCCCTTTTTACGGATCATATCGGCGATCCATTTGAAACCGGTGTATACATCGTAACAGGGAATCCCGTTCTTCTCGGCGATATCTTTAATCAGCTCGGAAGTAACGATCGTTTTACCAGTATACTCGTTGCCTTTGAGTAGGCCTAATGCTTTCCTGCGCTGGATGATATACCAGGTAAAAATAATGTTGGTCTGGTTGCCGTTGAGTAGAATCCACTCGCCCCGGTCGTCTTTAACAGCGATACCGATACGGTCACCGTCCGGATCACAAGCCATAGCCAGGTCGGCATCGATCTCCCGGGCTTTATCCAATGCCATCTTGAAGGCTGCCGGTTCTTCCGGATTTGCAGAAGCTACGGTTGGAAAATCACCGTCGGTAATCATCTGTTCCGGGATAGTGGTGATATTGGTGAACCCCCAATTACGTAAAGAAGCAGGCACTAATTTATAAGTGGTACCATGTAAGGGAGTAAAAACAATTTTCAAGTCGTGCTGATGTTGAATGGCTTCCGGAGATAAACTCAGGGTTTTTACTGTATTCAGGAATTTCTGGTCAAAGTCTTCGCCAAGAGTCTTGATTTTATCCGGGACAGCCGTGAACTTAATATCGGTGACCTTCACTTTTTTTACTTCGTCGATCACATTTTTATCGTGAGGGGGAACTAACTGTGAACCATCATTCCAGTAAGCCTTATAACCGTTATATTCTTTCGGGTTGTGTGAAGCGGTAATGATGACTCCTCCTTTACATCCCAATTCACGGATAGCAAACGACATTTCCGGTGTCGGACGCAGCGATTCGAAAAGATAAGCTGTAATGCCGTTGGCTGAAAAAATCGCTGCAGTCGTTTCTGCATATTCCCGCGAATGATGGCGGCAATCGTGGCCTATACATACTGAATTATTTTCTCCCGGGAACAGCCG
>ERZ791620.923-NODE-923-length-13259-cov-1.801500_pt1 | contig 13259 bp, 14 predicted proteins | sample MGYA00509962_ERZ791620 | MGnify/ENA primary metagenome ERZ791620 (study PRJEB30046, sample SAMN00715162) | human gut metagenome | study: EMG produced TPA metagenomics assembly of the A metagenome-wide association study of gut microbiota in type 2...
CGTATCAGCAAGCCACAAAGGCGGGGCTTTCGGCAAGTGAGATAATAGAGAAGAAGGATGGTGCAGTACTGTTTATCAGGACGGACTATACCGGAATCGGAAGACTTCAGTATCTGTTTGCACAGGAGAAGATTACGGTGATGGACACAGCGTATGAGGCGGATGTGCTCGTGAAAGCCGTTATCCCGGAAAATGATAAAAAACGCATAGAGAAAACAATCATAGAGCAGACAAACGGCACGGCAAAGCTTGAGTGGGGCGATGAGGTGACATTTGCTGAATATGATGGCGAGGTGTTGCTGTTTAAAAATTAGCCAGTGCTCACATTTTAGCAGGACAAGCAGAATTTATATTCAATTACATTCAATTAAAATAAAAAAATGCTTGACACTATATAGCCACATGTGTATAATAGCTTTTGTTGACAGCACTTAGGGCTATCGCCAAATGGTAAGGCAACGGACTCTGACTCCGTCATTTCAAGGTTCGAATCCTTGTGGGCCAGCTAAAGAGAACTTCGATAGAAGTTCTCTTTTTTTCTTGTGTAATAATGCGATTTGTTATAAAATAAAATCGTATATGACTTAAATCGTTATAGAAGGATGGTGTAATATGAACAAGAATTTTTTAAGAATTATTAATCTTATAGAAGAACTCGGCTCTGAAAAAAAGACACCAATTACTATACAGCAATACCAGGATATCATTAATAAAAGCTCAAATCTTTGGATGTCCAATGGTGTGGATGAAGCGTTTAGATTTATCAGAAGTTACTTCAATTTTATAGACTAGAGGAATTAGATATGGCTTTTTCATTTGACAGCAGAATACGTTACAGCGAGGTGGATTCGTCATGCAGACTGAGCCTTACGGGGCTTACCAATTATTTTCAGGACTGTAGTGTGTTTCACTCACAGTCACATGATGTGGGAATCAGATTTCTTGCGGACAATCATATAGCATGGGTGCTTTCATCATGGCAGATATGCATAAACAGGTTTCCACTGCTTAATGAACAGGTAAAGATATCCACATGGGCATATGGTATGAAGGCGTTTTACGGTTACAGAAATTTCACACTTGAAGATGCAGGCGGCAGCACACTGGCATATGCCAATTCTGTCTGGGTACTTGTTGATACACGAACCGGCAGACCGGTGAAGGTGCCTCAGGAGTTTGCGGATACATACGGTCTTGAGCCACAGCTTGAGATGGAGTGTGCAAAGCGCAAGCTTCATATTCCTGATGATATGGAGAAAAAGGGTGAGATTGTGGTTCCTCAGTTTTTTATAGACAGCAACCATCATATGAACAATGAGAAGTATGTTATGTTGGCGCAGCAACTTCTGCCAAATGATTTTGAAATATCTGAGCTTCGTGTGGAGTACAGAAAAGAAGCAAAGCTAGGTGATACAGTTATATCATACGTGAAGTACACATCAAAGAGTGTGACAGTGGTGCTTGCGGATACGGATAAAAAACCGTATTCGGTGGTGGAGTTTTTGAGTAAGCCGGTACCGGGAAAATAATTATAATTCCATTATTTAACAACGATACAGTTTTGATACAGAAAGGACGGAAAAACATGAGATTAGGAGAATATCAGGAGCTTGTATGTGTAAAGAAGGTTGATTTTGGCATATATCTATCAACATCTTCGGCTTCGGAGGAGAGGGTACTGCTTCCGGCAAAGCAGATTCCGGATGGAGTAAAGCAGGGGGATAAGCTTAAGGTCTTTGTATACAAGGATTCTAACGACAGACTTATTGCTACGACAAACGAGCCAAAGCTGACACTTGGAGGTCTATCAGTGCTTACTGTCAAGGAGGTGACTAAAATAGGGGCGTTCCTTGACTGGGGGCTTGAAAAGGACCTGTTTCTTCCTTACAAGGAGATGGTCAGAAAGGTCAGCGCCGGAGATGAGATACTTGTTACATTATACATAGATAAAAGCCAGAGGCTTTGCGCTACCACAAAGGGTATTTACCATATGCTGAGCACCGATTCGCCATACAAAAAGGACGATATGGTTTCAGGCCGTGTGTATGATTTTAGCGACAATTTCGGTACATTTATCGCTGTGGATGACAAATATTCAGCCAAGATACCGGTTTTTGAGAATGCCGCTTATCTGAAGCTTGGAGATGTGATAGAGGCAAAGGTCACTGATGTCAAGGCGGATGGCAAGCTGGACCTGACAATGAGGGAAAAGGCATATATTCAGATGGATTCCGACTCTGAAAAGCTCCTTGAGCTGCTTGATTCATACGCAGGTGTGCTTCCGTTTTCGGAAAAGGCAAGCCCGGAGGTAATCAAGAGAGAAACAGGACTTAGCAAAAATGCATTCAAGCGTGCAGTTGGTCATTTATATAAGGAAAGAAAGATTGATCTCACGGATGGCAAAATCCGTCTTAAGAAATAACAGTCTTTTTAATAAATTTTAACAGGAAAGAAGGGCAATAACATGAAAAACGTTATCAGTACAGACAAGGCACCGGCAGCAATCGGACCATATTCACAGGCTATCGAGGTAAATGGTATGGTATATACTTCCGGAGTGATACCGGTAGTTCCGGAGACCGGTGAGATTCCTGAGGGCTCACAGGCACAGGCAAAGCAGGCATTTACAAATCTGTCACATCTGCTTGAGGCAGCCGGAACAAGCATGGACAATGTGGTAAAGACTACAGTTTTCATCAAGGAGATGAATGACTTCGGTGCAATAAATGAGGTATATGCCACATTTTTTAACGGAGCATACCCTGCAAGAAGCTGTGTTGAGGTTGCAAGGCTTCCAAAGGATGTAATGCTTGAGGTTGAGGCTATTGCTGTAAAATAAAATTATTACATAAGTATTTCATGCGACATAAGTCCTATTCGTTGGAAAAAGTCAAGATTTTCTTAAGAATTCTCTAAGAAAACGTTGACATATATATGTTGCTTTGCTATAATGACAAAGTAATATTTGTAACAAATTCGTAATAACTGTTACAAATTCATACAACGGAGGGTAAAATGAAAGTAAATTATGTGAAACTCACAGCCGGGGTACTTACAGGTTTTATGGCTCTGTCCTCAGTGCCATATGCAGTATATGCGGCTGGACCTACTGCAGGAGTAGCTAGTTATACATCAGATATTGTTAGTACATCAAACACTCTTACAGCCGGTGTTACATCTATGTTGACAGATGTAATGTTAAAAGGTGATGAGACATCAGAGACTGCAACAGATGTTGCGGCAACAGATGCTGAGCCGGTTAAATCAGCATATGCTGATACAGCAGTTGCACAGGTTAGCGACAGCGTTAATATACGTGCGAGTGCAGATGAAAACAGCGAGTCTCTTGGAAAGCTCTATAACAATGGAATTGGAACAGTACTTGAGACAACCGATAACGGATGGTACAAAATCCAGTCCGGTTCAGTAACAGGATATGTAAAAGGCGATTATGTTGTAGTTGGTGACGATGCACTCGTACAGAGCGCAGGACGTCGCGTGGCAACAGTCAATACTGAGACACTCAAGGTCAGAACAACAGCATCTACTGATGCAGAAGTACTTGGTCTCGTGTCCGGAGAGGATGATCTCACAGTTGTGGATGAGTCAACAGCCGGATGGGTAGGTGTATCTACAGCAGACGGTACCGGATATGTATCTACAGATTATGTGACACTCGATACAGAGTTCACTTATGCTGAGTCTAAGGAAGAGGAAGCAGCAAGACTTGCCAAGGAAGAGGCAGAGCGTAAGGCGGCTGAGGAAGCAGCTAGAAAGGCTGAAGAGAAAGCTAGAAAGGCTGAGGAAGCAAAAGCAGCCAAGGCAGCAGCAAAGAAGTCATCTAAGTCTTCAAGCAAATCATCAAGCAGTTCTTCATCAGAGAAGAGCTATAGCGCACCAAGTGGTTCAAACGGACAGGCTGTTGTTAATTATGCATCACAGTTCGTTGGCAATCCTTATGTTTACGGTGGCTCAAGTCTTACAAACGGAACAGATTGTTCAGGATTTGTAATGTCAGTTTATGCACAGTTTGGCATCAGCTTACCACACAGCTCATCAGCAATGAGAAGCGTTGGATACGGTGTGAGCACAAGCGATATGCAGCCTGGAGATATCATCTGCTATAGCGGACATGTTGCTATCTACTGTGGTGGAAACACTATTGTACATGCAAGCAACCCATCAGACGGTATCAAATATACATCACCGGCTAACTACAAATCAATCATTGCAGTTAGAAGAATTTTCTAATAAATTCATGCCGGATAGGTAAATATGAATCTATAAAGACCTTCATCTCATCGAGATGGAGGTCTTTTTTACATATAGAAACTTTATTTTTGTTTATGATATTTGAAATAAGTGACCTGTATGATATACATATATGCTTAAAAACGGGACTAATTTAAACAGAATGGAAAACAGGGCTGTCAAGCGTAATTTTTATTACATATATCAAAATAGCAACATGCACAAAAAAGTGGATATGCTAAACCTGGTAAATTCGGATTGGGGATAAATGTGGATAACTATCAACAAAAGTAAACCTCAAAGTGCCCTTAAAATGAGTTATGCACGGAGTTATGCACATTATCCACATTTTTGAATGTGAGCAAAAGAACAACTGTTTTGTAAAGTTCTGATAAAGTTGCACTAAATTAGTAATATTTCGGAAATAATATTGACATTTTAATTGTAAATAATAGTATTAAAATACTTTATAATTGTCGGACAACTTGAAAAGTGTTGATTATGTAAGCTAATTTTGTTATACTTCAAATTATGATTAAAAAGATAGATATTGCAGGGCTACAACTTGATAACTATACAGTACGCGAGATGCTCATGAGAGTCGACAGGCGTATTTCAGAGAAGATACTCACTACGATAGAGGAAGTGAATATGGATACGCTGGCATTGGCGGAGTCTGATGAAGAGGTGAAGCAGTCACTGGAGGCATGCGATTATACTGTCATTGCGGATGAAGGCATACTAAGGGCGGTATCGGCAGATACCTTGCAGCGTCGGCATGAGATAGAAGATCATGACTTCTTTTATGAGCTTTTTAAGCGGCTTGAGAGAAATGATAAAAAAATCTTTGTGATTGCAGAGTCACAGGAAGCTGTTGATGAGGCTGAGGAATTTCTGCTTGGATTATTTGACAGAGCGCGAATATCCGGCAAGGGTGTTCTTGATGACTCACCGGGATGCAGCGAAAATCTTGTCAATGAGATTAACATCGTTTCACCTGATGTGATTGCATCATTTCTTCCGTCTCCGTCACAGGAGAAGTTCCTTTTACACAACAGGGAAAAGCTGTTGATGAACCTCTGGTACGGAATCGGAAATAATAAGTTCATGGGGAAAAAGTATGGATTTATTGGAAAAATAAGAAAAATGCTTGATGTGAAGCGCCTTACGCATCTTATCAACACCTATGAACATAGACAAAACAGTTCAATATAGTTAATTCTTATAACAATAAAAGAAAAAATAAGAGGAAATGTGTAAAAATTGTACATTTACCTCTTTATTTTTTTGTGCGAATGTATTAAAATAATAGCAAGTATTTATGCAATTAGTTATAAAGTGACTGTGAGGGCTATGCACAGTTACAAAAAAGGGGAGAAGGAGAACGATTTATGATTTCCAATCAGATACTTCAAAATACAATTGATGGCCTTAAAGGAATTACGAGAACCGATCTTTGTGTGATAGATGTTGAGGGCAAGATTCTTGCAGCTACGTTTCCGAACGCAGAGGCGTTTATAGAGCCGGCACAGGCCTTTGTTGCATCACCAGCAGACAGTCAGGTGATTAATGGATGTCAGTTTTTCAAAGTCTTTGATGATCACCAGCTGGAATATGTGCTTTTAGCTTATGGTGACAGCGAGGATGTCTACATGATAGGCAAGATTGCAAGCTTCCAGATTCAGAATCTTCTGGTTGCATACAAGGAGAGATTTGACAAGGATAATTTTATAAAGAATCTGCTTTTGGATAATCTCCTTCTGGTTGATATATACAATCGCGCGAAGAAGCTTCATATTGATATTGAAGTGCGACGGGTAGTATTTATTGTTGAGACAAACAGGGAGAAGGACGGCAACGAGCTTGAGAAGATCAGAAGTCTTTTCGGCGGTAAATCAAAGGATTTTGTTACAGCTGTTGACGAGAAGAATATAATAGTAGTGAAGGAACTGGCAGAAAACGAGACCTATGATGATCTCAGAAAGACAGCCGAGGTGATTTTGAATCTGTTCAGATCCGAAGCGGATGGGGTACATATTGCATATGGTACTGTTATCAATGAGTTGAAAGAGGTGTCGCGCTCATATAAGGAGGCCAGGATGGCTCTCGATGTCGGAAAAATCTTTTTCGAGGAGAGGAATATTATAGCATATTCCCAGCTTGGAATAGGTCGTCTGATATATCAGCTCCCGATTCCTCTATGCAAGATGTTTATCAAAGAGATATTCGATGGCAAATCCCCTGACGATTTTGATGAAGAAATATTATCTACTATAAATAAGTTCTTTGAGAATAGCCTGAATGTATCTGAGACTTCAAGACAGCTCTACATTCACAGAAATACTCTTGTATATAGATTGGACAAGCTTCAGAAAAGTACAGGACTCGACCTTAGAGTGTTCGAGGATGCCATCACATTTAAGATTGCCCTTATGGTAGTCAAATATATGAAATATATGGAATCAATGGACTATTAAGGAGAAAGTAATGATTAAACTTGAACATGTCAGTAAGGCATATTCTGCAGGTATACCTGCTCTCAATGATGTCAATCTCGAGATTGATGATGGAGAGTTTGTTTTCGTATGCGGAGATAGCGGATCCGGCAAATCCACTTTGATTAAGCTTCTTTTAAAAGAGCTTGATCCTACAGACGGAACGATTACTGTTGACGGAAGGAATCTGACGCGCATTCGCCACAAGCAGATTCCTAAATACAGAAGAAATGTTGGAGTCGTTTTCCAGGACTTCAGATTATTAAAGGATAGAAATGTTTATGAAAATGTAGCTTTTGCACTCAAGGTTATCGGTGCATCCACAGCTGTTATTAAGAAAAAGGTGCCACAGATGCTTTCTATGGTAGGGCTTGCTGCAAAGTACAAGTCAAAGCCGAGAGAGCTTTCGGGAGGAGAGCAGCAGAGAGTAGCTATTGCAAGAGCTCTTGTCAATGAGCCGAGCATGCTGCTTGCTGACGAGCCGACGGGTAATCTGGACAATAACAATGCGTGGGAGATTATGAAACTGCTTGAGGAAATCAACGAGAAAGGCACAACTGTTATCGTTGTAACTCACAATCTTGAGATTGTTAAGGTTATGAAAAAACGTGTTATCACTATAAAGAAAGGTCTTGTTGTATCTGACAGCAAGGATGGTGATAGTGATGAGTATTAATACGTTTTTTTATTCAATCAAGCAGGGATTTAAGAATATTTTCAGAAACAAGATGTTTTCACTGGCATCCATAGCGACAATGGCAGCCTGTATTTTTATGTTTGGTCTGTTTTATATAGTTGTGACGAACTTTTCAAGCATGGTTAAGACAGCTGAGGAGGGTGTTGCTGTTACAGTGTTCTTTAATGAGGGCACTACAGAGGATGTAATAAAAGCGGACAAGGCTCAGATAGAAAAGAGGGCTGAGGTTGGCAAGGTGGATTATCAGTCAGCGGCCGATGCGTGGAGTGATTACCAGAAGGAGTATTTTGAGGGCTACGATGATGCAGCAGCTTCCTTTGGTGATGATAACCCTCTCAGTAATTCAGCAAATCTACAGGTTTATTTGAATGATGTCTCTATGCAGCAGACTCTTGTTAACTATATCAAGGGGCTGGAGGGCGTCAGAAAGGTAAACCAGTCGCAGGATGTGGCTAATACACTGACCGATTTAAATAAGCTTATCAGCTATGTATCGGGAGGTATCATTCTGATTCTTCTGTGTGTTGCGATTTTCCTTATAAGCAACACAGTTACTACGGGTATTGCAGTCAGACGAGAGGAAATAGCTATCATGAAGCTTATCGGAGCGACTGATTTTCTGGTCAGGTCTCCGTTTGTGGTAGAAGGTATTCTCATTGGACTGATAGGATCAGCGATTCCTCTGGGATTGCTCAGTGTCATGTATGGAAAGATTTGTGCATATATTGCTAATAAGTTTAGTTTTATAGGAAATATGATGACATTTATCCCGACAAAGGAGATTTTCTCTACACTTGTACCGGTAGCGCTTATACTGGGCGTTGGAATTGGCTTTTTGGGAAGCCGATTCACAATTCGGAAACATTTAAGAGTATAATAATAATTATGACGGCCTGGCTCCGATCGGAGACAGGCTGTTTTAAGTTCAAATATTGTATAGAGAGGACAGGACTGAAATGGATAATTCAAACAACAACGGCTTAGAATACGATGATAATTCAGATATGAGCGATAAAAAGCCTCATAGAAAGGAATTTAGAAATGGGTTCGGTGTCGGGATTGCTACAGGTATAGTGACCACCATTGTGCTTGGATTGATTGTGCTCTTTGCATACACAATGATTACAGGCAGGAGCGTGCATACCGTTGCAAAAAGCGCAGATGTGCTTGATGACAAGACCGTGCAGAAAATCGATGAGCTTGCGAACTACATAGACGAGTACTACTATGAGGATTATGATAAGGATGATTTGGAAAACGGTCTGCTGCATGGTGTGATGGAGGGACTAAATGATCCTTATTCGGTTTATTATACCGCAGATGAGTATAAGGAACTGCAAATCAGCACGACAGGCACTTATTATGGTATCGGGGCTGCGTTAAAGCAGGACCCGAACACAAAGCAGGTGACAGTTTCGAAGGTATACAGTGGTACACCTTCTGAGGAAGCGGGACTTAAAAAGGATGACGAAATAGTTTCTGTTGATGGTGTTGAGGCAACATCCGAGGATCTCACAAAGCTTGTTGCCAAAATCAGAGGTAAGGAGGGCACTAAGGTTACGCTTGAAATCAGACGTGGCGAGGAGACTGACCCATTTACCGTTGAGGTGGAGCGTAAAAATGTTGAGCTGCCATCAGTGGACAGCAAGTTGCTTGACAATGGAGTGGGATATATCCAGGTCAGCGAGTTTCAGACAAACACGGCAAGTCAGTTTGAGGATGCACTTGACGGACTTACAAATCAGGGTATGAAGGGCCTTATAGTGGATTTGCGTGCTAATCCGGGAGGACTACTTACCGCAGTGACAGAAATGGTTGACAGACTGCTTCCGGCAGAAACAGTTGGCAAGCTTCCTGCAGGAACCGTCGTGTATACAAAGGATAAAAACGGAAATATCCAGACCTTTGGTGATGACGATGGAAAACAGATTGACTGTCCTATCGTAGTGCTTGTCGATGAAAACAGCGCAAGTGCGTCTGAAATTTTTGCAGGAGCCATGAAGGATTACAATGAGGATGGTTATATTGATGCCACACTTGTAGGAAAAAAGACCTTTGGAAAAGGAATTGTACAGACTATCTACAATCTTTCCGATGGTGACGCTGTAAAGATTACCACATCGAAGTACTGTACACCAAACGGTCACAATATCCACAAAAAGGGTATTGAGCCTGATGTAGAGGTCGATTATGAATATACAGGAGATACAAATGCAGACTATGACATGCAGTATGATGTGCAGCTTCAGAAAGCGATTGAGGTGATGAATGAAAAGCTTAAATAAGATTGCATGCATTATGATGCTATGCTGGATGGTAGTAATCTTTATGTTTTCGGCGGAGCCTGATACCGAGTCGTCTGAGCTCAGCGGCAGCGTCAGCTATCGCATAGTTTCTGTGGTCAATACCATTACCGCAAGCCACTGGGATGAGAAGGAGCTGCTCGATAAGGCAGAGCTTATAGACTATCCGGTGAGAAAATGTGCCCACATGAGTGAGTATGCCATTCTCACATTGCTTGGATATGTGACATTTTTGTTCTTGCATGGCAGAAGAAGATTTTTGATTCCGATAGGCGTGACATTCCTATATGCCTGCACAGATGAATTTCACCAGCTGTTCGTTCCCGGCCGGGCCGGCAGATTCACGGACATACTGATTGATACCACAGGCGGTATAATTATGCTGCTATTTATTGCACTTGTTACCCATGTAGCACATACGAAGCATACAGCAGGCACTGCAAAACCGAAGGTGTGATTATAAGTGCCAAATTTAGTTGCAGTTTTCTAATATAATCGGTATAATAATGGTATTGACGCTGGCCAACAAAAAAATGCAAAGAAAGAGGTGATTCTGTGGTAGAGTTGGATAATTTCAAGTCCACGCTCCAAGGCTACAAAGCCCCACTACAGGAAGTGAGGGATTCACTTTGACCTGGCTAATAAAGAAGAAAAAATCCAGGAATTAGAGCGAGAAATGGAAGCTCCTGACTTCTGGGATGACCCGGAGAAGTCACAGAGCAAGATGAAAGAGCTTAAGAGTATGAAGGATGATGTAGCTACATACGCAAAGCTCAAGGAACAGTACGAAGATATAGAGACGATGATTGAGATGGGGTATGAGGAGAACGATGAGTCACTCATACCCGAGATACAGCAGATGCTTGATGATTTTGAGAGCACATATGACGGTATCAGAATGAAGACTCTTTTGTCGGGAGAATATGATAAATGCAATGCGATTTTGAGGCTCAATGCAGGTGCCGGTGGTACCGAGTCATGTGACTGGGCGGCCATGCTGTTTCGTATGTACTCGAAGTGGGCTGATAAAAAGGGCTTTACCCTTGAGGTGCTCGATTCGCTTGACGGCGATGAAGCCGGTATCAAGTCCATTACCTTCCAGGTAAACGGAGAGAATGCATATGGATATCTGAAGTCGGAAAAGGGCGTGCACAGGCTTGTGCGCATTTCACCGTTTAATGCGGCGGGAAAAAGGCAGACTTCATTCGTATCATGTGATGTCATGCCGGATATCGAGGAGGACCTCGATATAGAGGTGAAGGATGAGGATATCAGAATAGATACCTATCGCTCAAGCGGAGCCGGTGGACAGCATATCAATAAGACCTCTTCTGCGATCCGTATTACCCATTATCCTACAGGTATCGTTGTTACCTGCCAGAATGAGCGTTCCCAGTTCCAGAATAAGGACAAGGCAATGCAGATGTTAAAGGCAAAGCTGTATATGCTCCGTCAGGAGGAGCAGGCAGCAAAGGCAGCCGGTATCCGCGGTGATGTAAAGGATAATGGCTGGGGAAGCCAGATCCGTTCCTATGTACTCCAGCCGTACACGATGGTAAAAGACCACCGGACCGGCTTCGAGAGCGGAAACGTAAATGCGGTGCTCGACGGCGGACTCGACGGCTTTATCAGTGCCTACCTGAAGTGGGAGAGCCTTGGACGGCCGCAGGTGAAGGGCGGACAGGACGTAGAATAGATCCGGAAGAATGACGGATGGACGGAAACAGATCCATACGAAACGATGGAATCGCCGGGCAGCCGGTGATAGATCAAAAAGGAATCAGATAAAGAAAATTAAGAAAGTGCGTCAGATGATGGAGAAATTCATTGTCTGGCGTACTTTTTTTAGGAAATTCCCTGAAGGTTCCTGTAAATTAAAAAGGGCACTTATAGGAGAAACATAAAACGTAAAAATCCGGCTCAGGATCTGAACCGGATTTTTGGGAGTATGAAATTTTTGTGAAGGTATCCAAACAATGGTAGGATTATTCTCTGATGTAGGTCTTATCGTTTACAATGATAGTATCGTAGTCCACGATCGTCATATTGCGGGAATTGGAGGAGTCACGATATTTTGTATCACTGGATTTCGCAAAATTGTAGATATGGGTGTCACCGTCGTTGTCATAGTAGAAAGCTGCGATGGAATCGCCTGCACCGACCATGAGCTCGAAGTAATCTTCTCTGTTCTCGTCGTTGATCCGGAAGGTTCCGACCATATCCTCGTTTGTGTAGACGGTGGAATCGCCGGAGGAAGTGCTCTGGTTGTTATCAGAAGTGTTGCCGGAGTTATTCTGGCTGTCCATGTCTTTCTGGTACTTTAACTGTACAGAGTTGCCGATCGTCCAGGCACCGTCCGCATTGACGGTGTAGCCATCCGGAGTTGTTGTATTTGTATAGATATATCCGTTGGAATCGAAAGCATAGCACTCGTAGATCCCGTCCTTATTTCCGTCAAGCCATTTCCACTGGGATACCGGGTAGGAACCGTTGTCTTCCTGCCACCACCAGCCGGTCGTGTTCTGAACCCACTGTCCTGCAAAAGCGGTCATTCCCATGGAAGCAGCCATAGCTGCGGTAAGTGCGAGAGTCATAAATTTCTTTTTCATCATGAAACCTCCTGTATTTGATGATTTTGATCCGGTAGAACTGCGGTACCCGTGAATATTACGGACAGTTACAAAATGTGAATGTGAGTATTTTAAAGAGTGCCGGTCAGTTTTCCGTTGGTTTTTATTTCCTTTTGACATATTAAGTATATCAGGGAAATGTGATTAAGCTGTGAATACTTTGCGGTGAAACGTGAGGAAAGTGTGGCAGAGGTGAGTCAAAAGAATGGCTTATTTTATGAAAATGTAATCAAAAACAGGTGATGCAATTACCGGATCGTAATCGCATCACCTGTGCGTTTTTGGTTATGGAGGACTAGGAAAAATCAGAAGATCATGATTTCTTATCTGCTTCCGGTCCGTAGGTTACGATACCGGATTTATCGGTGCAGTAGTAGTTGTCATCTGCGTCTTTGATGTTTTTCTTGTTCTTCTGGATCGTACCTTTTTCATTGACGAGGTACTGGGCATCTTTGTAAGTTACAACTCCATATTTAGCATCTTCATCAGCAGTCAAACGGAGACCATTTACATAAATGTATCCATCGGAAATACCTGTTTCGCCGACGCCTCTCGGAGAACCGTTGGATCTGAAGCTGAAGGTGTAGGAAGTACCATCAAGGGAGATCGTGGTTGTTCCTGTCTTTGCAGCACCACTGGATTCGAAGTAAACAAGCTTCTGAGTGTTGGAATTCATATTCTTAATAGTATCAACAGAATCTACTTCACCGGAGTAGGAAGCATATTTACCATCTTCATAGTATAAGATCCTGAGACCGGTTACCATCTCACCTTCATTATTGAAGAGGTAGGATTTTCCGTCGATCGTCTTGCACTCTTTTCTTGTAATCTCGCCTTTGGAGTTTGCATAGTACCAATGTGTGGTGTCGCTTTCATGATCACT
>ERZ791620.929-NODE-929-length-13193-cov-2.491095_pt1 | contig 13193 bp, 9 predicted proteins | sample MGYA00509962_ERZ791620 | MGnify/ENA primary metagenome ERZ791620 (study PRJEB30046, sample SAMN00715162) | human gut metagenome | study: EMG produced TPA metagenomics assembly of the A metagenome-wide association study of gut microbiota in type 2...
GTTGACTATTGCTGCTTTTGCCGGAGCTGGCGGCTTAGGTTGGTTTATTAATATGGGGCTTATTGGTCTTAATATTGATATGGTTTTATTAGGAGCTATTCCAGCATCAGTTTTAGCTTTATTAATTGATTATATGTTAGCTAAAGCTGAAAATCTATTAGTGCCAGAAGGGTTAAAACCAGCAGGACAAATAAAAAATGATAAATTAGAAAAACATACATTCCAAAAAGTAGTAGTAGCAGGATTGTGTACTTTATTGGTGATAATGCCACTTGGTGTTAAAGGTTATGCTTATATAAAAGATGCTACTCAGAAAACAATTGTAGTAGGTACATCTAATTTTACAGAAGTATTTATTTTGGGATATATGTATGAAGATTTAATTGAACATTATACTGATTTTAAAGTAGAGCGTCGTTTTAACTTAAATGGTGCAGATTTTTGCTTTAGTGCTTTGACAAATGGTGATATTGATACTTTTGTAGAGTATTCAGGTACAGCTTTGATGAATTTTTGTAAATTGCCAATGAATTCAGATTCAGAAGTAGTATATAATCAAGTATCAGAGACATTATTAAATAAATATAATGTAGTAACGTCTAAACCATTAGGTTTTAATAATACTTATGTGTTAAGTGTTCGTCCAGATTTTGCTAAAGAACACAATCTAGAGAAAATGAGTGATTTGTTAGCTATCTCTAGTGATGTAACACTTGGTTGTACAGCTGAGTTTTTGCATCGTGAAGATTGCTTGCCAGGATTGGAAGCGAAATTTGGCACACAATTTAAAGATGTAAAAGCTTTAGATGCTACTATTCGTTATCAAGCAGTAGCAAATGGAGAAGTCGATGTAGTAGATGCTTTTTCCACGGACGCTTTGCTAAAAAAATTGAATTTACAGGGGTTACCTGATGATATGGGATTTTTCCCACCATTTTATGCAGTATCATTTACTAGAGGCAAATTATTAGAGCAGCACCCAGAATTAAAAGATGTATTTGCTAAATTAGATGGTCAAATATCTGATGAAGAAATGAGAAACATGAATTATGCTGTAGATGTAGAAGGTAGAGATGCTCATGAAGTGGCACATGAATTTTTAGTACAAAAAGGGCTACTTCCTGAATAAAAAAGTGATAGATAAAACCTAGGGCAAAATGCTCTGGGTTTTATTTGTCTATAAAAATAGATGTTTTAGAAAAAGGTGAAAATATGCAATTAAAATTATGTTTAAAGTCATTATTTGACATGAAAGCATTGGGATATATTATAAGTGGTTCATTGCTATATTCTATAGGATTTAATGTATTTATATTGCCTTGTGATTTATATAATGGTGGTTTTTTGGGAATTTCTCAGATAATGATTTATGTGATAGAAAATATAATAGAAATTGATTTGGGTGAAGGTAATTATACAGGGATTATTTATTTTTTGCTCAATTTACCATTGTTATATATTTCTTTAAAGCGTTTTGGTGGAGATTTTATCATCAAAACTATTTTTTGTGTAATATGTTATAGTGTATTGTTGAGTATTGTGCCAGTACCAGAAAAAAAGTTTTTTGCCTGAAAATATTACTGCATGTATTGCCGGCGGAGTTCTTTGTGGTATAGGTGCTGGCATTACTTTATTATCAAAAGGCAGTGGTGGTGGTGAAGAAATATTAGGATTATTGTTGATGCAAAAATATAAAAGTATGAGTGTAGGTAAAATATTTAATATTATAAATGTATTTGTATTTACTACTTGTATGTATATATATGATATTTCAGCTGGTGTATATTCGATTTTTTTTGCAGTAGTAACGGCTGTTGTTATTGATAGAGTACATTTACAGAATATTACTATGACGATGTTGATTATCTCAAAAAAAGAACAGCTTGAGGATTTGATTTTTAAAGCTGTTCATCGAGGAGTAACTAAAATTAAGGGGATTGGTGCATACAGTGGCGAAGAAACTAATATTTTATTGACAGTAGTGTCCAAAGATGAAGCATTAATTTTGCGTAAAATTCTTTGTGATTATGATGAAAATGTATTTATTATTGAAGATGAAAGCATAAATGTAGTAGGAAACTTTCAAAAAAGATTATAAAAATTTTAGTTAAAACAAGGATTTCTATTTGTTATGAAGAATATATATTAAATTATGTTTTTTAAGGAGATATTCAAATGACATTAGAAGAATTGGTTAATAGTAAATTAGATAAATTAAATCCGACAGATTTAATCGTATGGCGTTATATTTATGCACATAAAAAAGAATGTTGTTACATTTCTATTTATGATATAGCTGATAATTGTAATGTTTCACGAACAACAGTGCTTCGTTTTGCTAAGAAATTAGGTCTTGATGGTTTTAGTGATTTGAAAATGATGTTAAAAATGGAAATAAGTCAAGCGAGAGAAAAGCCATCAATGGATATTGCTGAAGCAACAGTAAATTTATGCAAAAATGTAGGGGAAGAAATAGCAAAACAAGATTTCACAAGATTAAATAAATTATTACATAATGCTAAAAGAATATTTGTCTATGCTTCAGGTCATGTACAGAAAAATGTTGCTAGTGAAATATCACGTTTATTTGTTAATTGTAATGTTTTAGTTTATGAGATAAAAGGTCCTGATGAAATAGGAATTATTTTAAAAAATATAACAGAAAATGATTTATTTATTATTATTTCTTTAAGTGGTGAGTCTAAAAAAGTAGTAGATGTAGCACAAAAATTATATTTACAAAAAATTCCTATTATTTCTTTGACAAAATTAAAAAGTAATACATTAGCAACACTCAGCACAGAAAATATATATGTTACGCCTATAGATTTGCCAGCTACTGTAGATTTTGAATATAAGTCTATGTTAGGTTTTTTCTTAGCAGTAGAAATGTGGTTTGTTAGTTATAGCCAATATTGTGCAGAACAAATAGAGTAATGAACTTTAAACAGTATTTTATATTTTTAAAATACTGTTTTTATTGTATTTAGAAGATTTTAAAATATTTTATAAAATAAACATTTTCAAGATATATTGACATGTTAAATCATAAAGTTTATATTAAATATTGTCTTATAATTAACTAGTTAATTATAAATATAGCTTATTAGTTAACTAGTTAATTCATGAGGATTATTGAAAGGAAGGGTAAAATGTCAAATATAAAATTATGGACAAGAAATTTTATAACTTTAGTTGGTGCTAATGGATTATTATTTGCAGGTTTTCATTTTTTATTACCTACTTTACCACTATATGCTGCGTCAATTGGAGCTAGTGGTGCAGAAATTGGAATTATAACAGGAATTTTTGGTTTTTCTGCAATATTTATTCGTTTATTTACAGATGCAGGTGTGCGTAAATTTGGTAAGAAGAAATGTTTATATTTAGGTTTGCTTTGTTCTTTTTTAGCTACTTTGAGCTATGATATGTTTACATCAGTTTATTCTTTGATAGCAGCACGTATTTTACATGGTATAGGTTTTGGTCTTAGTACGACTTTTGCAGCTGCTTTGGTTGCTGATGTAATTCCAGCTCAAAGACGTGGAGAAGGCATTGGTTATTTTGGTCTTGGCAGTACAGTGGCTATGGCTGTAGCTCCTGCTTTGGGTGTTATGTTATTGACTGATTTTAGTGCAAATATATTATTTTTTACTTCAATGATAGTTACCTTTTTGTCTGCTGTTAGTGCAAAATTATGTAATGCGAAAGAAGCTCCTTTACCAACTGAGAAAAAGCATATGTCTATCCGTCATAAGTTGTGTGAATATGGTACAGGAATACCTTCAATATTGACAATTTTATTTGGTGCAGCATATGGCAGTGTAAATACTTTTATTGCAATGATGACTAGTGAAGTAGGTATTGAAAATGCAGGTTTATTCTTTATAGTTGGTGCTATATTTGTATTTATCTCTAGACCTTTTGGCGGGCGTATTTTTGATAGTAAAGGTGGCTTCTGGGTAATTTTACCAGGCGGTATTTTATATTTGATTGGATTAGGAATATTAGTTTCAGCACAATCTTTAACTGTATTATTAGTAGCTTCTGTATTCTATGGTTTTGGAGGCGGTTTATTATTGCCTTCTCTTATGACATGGATGCTTAATGTTGTTACTCCAGACCGTCGTAGTGGTGCTAGTGCTACTTTTTATAATATGTTAGATATTGGTACAAGCAGTGGTATTATTTTATTAGGCAGTGTAGCTGGTTCAATTGGTTATGTTAATATGTATTATTATGTAATCGGTGTTATGGTAATATTTATAGCATTCTTCATGTTTAATCATTTCGTTTTACAAAAGAAAGTAAAAAAGCAAAATGAACAGGAAGAACTCGCTTAAATAAAAATATGAGTTGTCATATAAGAGATTTTCTGCTATAACGAAGAATATAGTTAGCAGAAAGGAATTAGTATGATATGGATAGGATAAAAGAAGTGGATAGTGAAAAATGTCCTCAAATAAATGATAGATTAGATGATTTATTAATTCATCAACTTTATCAAACGATGAGAGCTTTTTCAAAAACGCTTAATAGTGAGATTTATACAGCAGATGTATATAGTTCTGAGTGGTCTATTTTGAAAATGGTCAAAGAACATGATAATATATCACAATTAGAATTGGCTAATTGTTTGAATGTAGAACCAGCAGCTATATCTAAAACAATAAAAAAGATGGAAGAAAAAAATCTTGTTAAGCGTCAACGCATTCAAGGAAAAAGAGAAAAATATATATTTCTTACTGAGCATGCGATAGAGCTTTATGATTTTTTAGAAAAACGAGTAACAAAACATCGTGTTAAAGCATTGAAGGGCTTAACGGCAGAAGAAAGATATACATTATTTAAATTATTACATCGCATTTGTCAAAATACGTTGACAGTAGATGAATAGAAAAAATATAATATATTATCAGCTGAGAATATTGTTAAAGATATTTGAGGCTGATTTTTTTATGTGATAAAGTAATTCGGTAAATATTTATATCAATTTTGGGAAATAATAAAAGCATTAGTATTTATAATATATATAGTGTTTTAATAGTGATGTGATATATCACATGGGCTGTGATAAAGTGCAAGTGAAGGTAACAAAACCCTAAAACCCTTGAAACTATTGAATTTATGAGTGTATTAGATTATTATATAGCCATGAGGTTGATAAAAAACAAAAACTAATACATAAATGAAATTTATGATTAAAGAAAAGGGGTTTTAATTATGAAAAAATCTTCAATTGTAATTGCAGGTGGCGGAAGTACTTTTACACCAGGTATTGTAATGATGCTTTTAGATCATGCAGACCGTTTCCCACTTCGTCAGATTAAATTTTATGATAATGATGCAGAACGTCAGGAAAAAATTGCTAAAGCATGTGAAATCTTATTAAAAGAACGTGCTCCTGAAATTGCATTTTCTTATACAACAGATCCAAAAGAAGCATTCACTGATATAGATTTTGTAATGGCTCATATTCGCGTTGGTAAATATGCAATGCGTGAAAAAGATGAAAAAATTCCAATGAAACATGGCGTATTTGGTCAAGAAACTTGTGGCCCTGGTGGAATTGCTTATGGTATGCGTTCTATCGGTGGAGTTATTGAAATCTTAGATTATATGGAAAAATATTCTCCAAATGCTTGGATGCTCAACTACTCTAACCCAGCAGCTATCGTAGCTGAAGCAACTAGAAGACTTCGTCCAAATTCTAAAATCATCAACATCTGCGATATGCCAGTAGGTATTGAAGATAGAATGGCTGAAATTTTAGGTCTTCCAGGTGGCAGAAAAGACATGACTGTTCGCTATTATGGACTCAATCATTTTGGTTGGTGGTGTGATATCCGCGATAAAGATGGTAATGATTTAATGCCACGTATCAAAGAACATGTTGCTAAATATGGTTATATTGTAAATCCAGAAGCTCATAATGATGAAGCTAGTTGGAATGATACTTTTGGCAAAGCTAAAGATGTTTATGCTGTTGACCCAGATACATTACCAAACACATATTTAAAATATTACTTATTCTCTGATTATGTATTTAATCATGACAATCAACATCCAGACCATACTCGTGCAAATGAAGTTATGGAACATCGTGAAAAAAATGTATTTGCAGCAGCTAAAGAAATTGTAGAAAAAGGTACAGCTGTTGATTGTAAATTCCAAAGTGATGATCATGCAAGCTATATCGTAGACCTTGCAGAAGCTATTGCTTTCAACAAAAAAGCTCGTATGCTTTTAATCGTACCAAATGATGGTGCTATTTCTAACTTTGACCCAACAGCTATGGTAGAAATTCCTTGTATCGTTGGTTCTAATGGTTATGAAAAAGTTTGCATCGGTAAAATTCCTCAATTCCAAAAAGGTTTGATGGAACAGCAAGTATCTGTAGAAAAACTTGTTGTAGAAGCATGGATTACAGGTAGCTATCAGAAATTATGGCAAGCACTCACTTTATCTAAAACAGTACCAAGTGCATCTGTAGCAAAAGCTATTTTAGATGATTTAATTGAAGCAAATAAAGATTATTGGCCTGAATTAAAATAATAAAGAGAAGTATATATTAAGAGAATTGTATTACTAAAATTTCAAGGCACAGAGCATATTACTTTGTGCCTTGATTTTTGAATAAAGTATTCAGAAGGTTTACATAAATAGTAATATTAATTAAATAAGAGAGCAAAGAAAGGCTGGCGAGAGAAATGGCATTTAATAAGGATGTTGTAATGCAAAAAGTTCAACGTTTTGGCGGTGCAATGTTTACACCAGTATTGATGTTTGGGGTTTTTGGTATTATTGTAGCATTGTCAATTTTGTGTAAAAATCCAATGATATTAGGTTCTATAGCTGAAAAAGGCACTGCTTGGTATAATTTTTGGTATATTATTGAACAAGGTGCTTGGACAGTATTTAATCAGTTACCATTATTATTTGTAATTGGTTTACCAATTGGGCTTGCAAAGAAAAATAATGCTCGTGCATGTATGGAAGCATTTTTAATATATATTATTTTCAACTATTTTGTACAAGCAATGTTGACTTTATGGGGCCCAAGTTTTGGCGTAGATTTTTCTAAAGAAGCAGTAGCAGGTAGTGGTCTTGCTATGGTAGCTAATATTAAAACTTTAGATACTGGTATGATTGGTGCTATCGTAATTGCTTCATTAGCTGTATATTTACATGGAAAATTATTTGATGTAAATTTACCAGATTATTTAGGCTTATTTAAAGGCTCTTCTTTAGTAGTTGTTGCTGGTTTCGTTTTAATGTTACCTGTAGCTTATCTATTTTGTTTGATTTGGCCACAATTCCAAGCAGGTATTGCTTCACTTCAATATTTCTTGACTTCTGCTGGTGTGTTTGGTGTATGGCTTTATACTTTCTTAGAACGTATTTTAATTCCAACAGGATTACATCATTTCATTTATATTCCATTTATTTTTGGTCCAGCCGTTGTTGATGGCGGTATACAGGCTTATTGGCTTCAACATATTCAAGAATTTGCTCAATCTACAAAACCTCTTATAGAGTTATTCCCTCAAGGTGGATTTGCACTTCACGGTATGAGTAAAATCTTCGGTTGTCCAGGTATCGCGCTTGCTATTTATTTCACAGCTAAACCTGAACGTCGTAAAAAAGTTGCAGCAATTTTAATTCCAGCAGTAATCACTGCTATACTTTGTGGTATCACTGAACCACTTGAATTTACATTCTTATTCGTTGCTCCTGTATTATTCTTAATTCATGCACTTTTAGCTGGTACTTTAGCAGCTACTATGTATTTCTTTGGTGTAACTGGTAACTTTGGTGGCGGTATATTAGACTGTGCTTTATTCCAGGATTGGATTCCATTATTTAATAATCACTATGAAACATATATTACTCAAATTATCATTGGTTTAATCTTTACTTGTATTTGGTTTGTTGTTTTTAGATTTTTAATTATTAAACTTGATTTGAAAACTCCTGGTCGTGGCGATGATGCAGAACCAGATAAACTTTATACTAAAGCTGACTATAAAGCTAGCAAAAATATTGATGAACGCGATAGAAAAGCTGCTGCATTTTTAAAAGCTTTAGGTGGTAAAAATAATATCGTAGATGTTACAAACTGTGCTACTCGTCTTCGTGTAACTGTAAAAGATGATAGTTTAGTAAAAGATACAAATGTATTTATGGCAGCAGGTGCTCATGGATTAGTTCATAATGGTTGTGCTATTCAAGTAATTGTAGGTCTTTCTGTACCACAAGTTCGTGAACGTTTTGAAGCTTTACTTCAAGGTCCTGATGTACTTCAAAAAGAAGAATTAGTTTCTAACACAGATAAATCTCCAAGCTTAAAAGCTTTTGCAACTGGTGATTTAGTGTCTATTGAAAATGTACCTGATGAAGCATTTGCTTCTCGTGCTATGGGCGATGGTGTAGCAATTATTCCAACTGAAAAATATATTACAGCACCAGCTAATGGTTCTGTTATGATGGTAATGGAAGAAACAGGACACGCTCTTGGTCTTAAACTTGATACAGATATGGAAATTTTAATTCATATAGGTATTGATACAGTTAATATGAAAGGCGATGGCTTCAAAGTTTTAGTCAAAGCTGGCGATGAAGTAAAAGTTGGCGATAAATTAGTAGAAATTGATATTGAAAAAATCAAAAGAGCTGGATATAATCCAATCACTATAATGATAGCTACTAATTTTGACCAATATAGCTTATTAAAATTTGAAAAAGAACAAAAAGTAATTGCAGGCAAAACAACTGTAGGCACATATTAATAAAATTAAGGCAAAATATAATGGTAAAATATTATATTTTGCCTTTTTGCTATAATTTTTATAATATAATAGAAAGAGTGATATAAATATAATTAAAATTTAAGATATAAGGTGAAGATATGAAAAGTATAAGAGTTGTAGCAGCTATAATTAAAGATAAAGATAAAATTTTGGCAACTAAAAGAAGTTATGGGGAGTTTAAAGGTGGTTGGGAATTCCCCGGTGGAAAGATAGAAGAAGGAGAAGATAAAAAAACAGCATTAATTAGAGAGATAAAAGAAGAATTAAATGCTAATATTGAAATTGATAGCTATTTTGCTACGATAGATTATACGTATCCTAATTTTCATATGATTATGGATTGCTATATTTGTAATATAGATGATTTTGCAATCAATGAAGAAATACATGATGAGGCAAAGTGGCTGACAAAAGATGAATTAGATAGTGTGAATTGGCTTGCAGCTGATGAAAAAATCGTAAATAAATTAAAAATATATTTAAGTTCAAAGATTGCAGTAAGTGCTTGTCTTTTAGGTGATAATTGTAGATATAATGGCAAAAATAATTATAATGAAGAAATAGAGCATTTGTTAAAAGATAAAGAAGTATATAGAATCTGTCCAGAAATATTGACAGGACTTAGTATTCCTAGAAAGCCTGTAGAAATAAAAGATAATAAAGTCATAACGCAGGATAATGAGGATATGACAGAGATTTTTCTTCATGGTGTAGATATGGCATGGGAAAAATTAAAAGATAAAAATATAGATTTAGCTATATTGAAGGCGAATAGTCCAACATGTGGCAGTAAAACAATTTATGATGGAACTTTTTCCCATACATTAGTAGAAGGAAATGGATTGTTTGCTAAATTATTAAAAGATAATAAAATCATGGTAATCAGTGAAAAAGATATAGAATAAAAAAATACCTAATGAGTTTATGTGATAAATTTTGCTTTATACATAGCTCATTAGGTATTTTTTATAGAATTAAATTAATAAATTTGTTTAAACTTATTTGTCTAAATGCCAAATATCATTATTATATTCAGCTATTGTGCGGTCACTGGAGAAGTAACCAGCGTTAGCGATATTGATTAAAGATTTTTTAGCCCAAGCTAAGCGGTCTTCGTAATCATTATATGCTTGGTCTTTTGTTTGAATATAAGCTTTTAAATCTAATAAACTCATGAACCAGTCTTTAGAAATTAATTCATGATGTAAACGATGGAGATTTTCTGCTTGTTCAATAGAAGTCATTTCTTCAGAAATTAAGAAGTCTACTGCATTTTTAATGATTTCATCATTATTATAGTATTTTCCTGCATCATAATCATTGTTGTTGTAATGAGCGATAACATCATCACTACTTTCACCGAAGATATAGATATTGTCATCGCCAACAAGTTCATGAATTTCTACATTAGCGCCATCTTCAGTACCGATTGTAATAGCACCATTGAGCATGAATTTCATATTACCAGTACCACTAGCTTCTTTACTTGCAAGAGAAATTTGTTCAGAGAAATCGCAAGCAGGAATGAGTTTTTCGGCATTAGTTACGTTGTAGTTTTCTACCATTACTACTTGAATATATTTAGAAGCTACAGGGTCTTTAGCGATAATATCTTGAAGACATAAGATTGCATGAATTATGTCTTTAGCAATGATATAAGCTGGTGCAGCTTTGGCGCCAAAAATGAAAGTAATAGGTGTAGAAGGAACATAACCACTGCGGATTTTTTGAAGAAGTTGAATGATATAGAGTAAATTCATTTGTTGACGTTTATATTCATGTAAACGTTTAATTTGAATATCAAAAATGCTATTTGGATTTAAAGTCAAATGCATTGTTTTATCTAAATAGTTGCATAAATCCTGTTTACGATTTTGTTTGATAGTTAAGAGTTTATTTAAAACAGTTTCATCATCAACAAATTTCAATAAATCTCTTAATTTTGTAGCATCAGTTTTGTATTCATCACCAATTAAAGATGTGATATATTGACTTAATTCATGGTTGCAGTGCAATAACCAACGGCGGAAAGTGATACCATTTGTTTTGTTGTTGAATTTTTCTGGGTATAATTCATAGAAAGCTTTTAATTCGCTATTTTTGAGAATTTCAGTATGCAAGGAAGCAACACCATTGATACTATAGCCAAAATGAATATCCATATGAGCCATATGCACAAGGTTATGTTCATCGATGATTTGTACAGCTTTATTATCACTGCGAGATTTAGCAATAGCATTTAATTCTTGAATAGTTGGAATGAGTTGAGGTACTACTTGTTTTAAATCTTCAAGATGCCATTTTTCAAGTGCTTCAGCTAAGATAGTGTGGTTGGTGTATGCACATGTTTTGGATACGATATCAATAGCTTCATGTAAATCGATACCTTCTAAAACTAAGCGATTGATTAATTCAGGAATTACCATAGATGGATGAGTATCATTGATTTGGATACATACATATTTATAAAGTTCATGTAAATCATGTCCTTTAGCTTTTTCTTCCATCAAGATTAATTGTGCAGCGTTGCTTACCATGAAATACTGTTGATAGATACGAAGCATTTGACCTTCTTTGGTGCTATCATCAGGATAGAGGAATAAAGTTAAATTTTTACGAATGTCTTTTTGGTCAAAAGAAATACCATCATTGACGATAGTTTCATCAATAGTATCAATATCGAAAAGATGTAATTTATTTAAGCCTTTTTGATAGCCTAATACATCAATGTCATATAATTTAGAATGAACAGTGAAACCATTAAATTCAACATCAAAACCGATATTAGTATCATTTAACCAAGATTTATCTGTAATCCATGGATTTTTTTCTTCTTTTTGAAGATGATTTTCAAATTTTTGTTTGAATAAACCAAAATGGTAATTTAAACCTACACCATCACCAGATAAATTTAAAGTTGCAATAGAGTCTAAGAAGCAAGCAGCAAGTCTTCCAAGACCACCATTACCTAAAGATGGTTCGAGTTCAATTTCTTCTATATCACTTAAATTTTTGCCATTATCAGCAAGTAATGTTTTTATTTCATCATAGATACCTAAATTTATTAGGTTGTTAGATAATAATTTACCTATTAAAAATTCAGCAGAAATATAATAAAGTTTACGAGGGGTTGAAGTTGGCTTTCTGTCATTACTTAATTCTTTTACTAGAGTTAATAATCCAGTATACAATTCTTCATTTGTACAATCTTCAATTGTTTTATTAAATTGAGCTTGTAAAATATTAGTTAATTTAGTTTGCATATTTTCTACTCCTTTAATATTAAACTTTGATTATGCACCACTATATTTAGATTAGAGAATAAGCAATATTTTGTAAAGATTATTCTCTAGTTCTATATTATAATATATAGTGTCAATACTTAAGGTTTTTTCTAAAGAGTAAGAAAAAAGAATTAATTACATATATTAAATACATAGATATTAAAAGTTTAAATTTCTTTAGAGTAGATAATAAAAACTGCATTTCTAAAATTATGTTAGGTTAATTTTAAAAATGCAGTTTCTAGTTTATAAATTTAATTTTATCTGGAATTTTTATTATTTTAATTGCAAATATTCTTCATCAGTTACAGGTTCAAGCCATTCGTTAGAGCCACCAACAGCAGGAACTTCAATAGCTAAATGAGAAAAATAACTATCAGCCGAAGCTCCGTGCCAATGCTTGACATTCGCAGGAATATTCACAACATCGCCGGGCAACATTTCTATAGCTTTCTTGCCCCATTCCTGATAATATCCTTTTCCGGCTACGCAAATCAAAATTTGTCCGCCACCGTTTTTAGCTTTATGAATATGCCAATTGTTTCTGCATTTCGGCTCAAAGGTTACATTAAAAATGCCAACCTGGTCTTTAGAAACAGGCGCGAGAAAACTCTTTCCGCTGAAATACTGTGCAAAGTTGTCGTTCGGCTCACCAATCGGAAATATCATTGATGAAGCATGTTTTTTTATCGCTTCATCTTCATTTTCCTCGTTCTTATCATTCCACACTTCTTTTGCCATACGAAATGCAGCCCAAGCTTTGGGCCATCCTGCATAAAAAGCATTATGTGTTAAAATCTCCGTGATTTCTTCTTTTGTAATTCCATTTTTCTTAGCACTTTCCAAATGGTAACGAAAAGCGGAATCAATTAAACCTTGCGACATTAAAGAAGTAACTGTTACAAGTGAACGGTCTCTAAGCGATAACTTATCTTCTCTGCTCCAAACCTCACCAAACAATACATCATCATTTAATTCGGCAAATTTCGGAGCAAATTCTCCTAATTCTTTTCTACCGGCTGTTTGTTTGACTGCCATATATTTCAACCTCCAAAATTTTGAAATTTGCTATTGAATATTTTTTTAATCTCTGTTATAT
>ERZ791620.932-NODE-932-length-13176-cov-1.991007_pt1 | contig 13176 bp, 12 predicted proteins | sample MGYA00509962_ERZ791620 | MGnify/ENA primary metagenome ERZ791620 (study PRJEB30046, sample SAMN00715162) | human gut metagenome | study: EMG produced TPA metagenomics assembly of the A metagenome-wide association study of gut microbiota in type 2...
GATTAACGACGGCGGCAGGGCCCTGCCCTACGTTCGCCAGACGCCGCCGCACCTGATCCTGCTGGATCTGATGCTTCCGGGCGTTGATGGATTTGAAATCTGCAAAAAGATCAGGGAGACAAAAAACACCCCGATCATCATGATCTCCGCGAAAAAAGACGATATCGACAAGATCGAACGGGCTGGAATGGAAGCAGTGTATATCATCGAACTCGAAAAAGAAGGATTGGATACCGACCTGTATTATGTCGGTAACGGCAATCTGATCAAAACCGTGAATGAAGTGTCTAAAGAGAAACGGAGTTCTTATATGCCTGTCGCTTCGGATATCCAGATTTGGATCAAACAAAAATATCCGGATGCTACCATCATTGAAATGGATAATGAAAAAGGTAAATTGGAAGTGGACATCCTGGATGGAGGAAAAGCTAAAGAATTGATTTTTCAGGGAAACGATTGGTTGTCGACTTCCTGGGAAGTGAGCAAGGCCGAAGTTCCTTCGGTAGTAATGGAAACTTTCCGGCATTCGAATTTTGGAAAATACCGCATCGACGATATTCATTTTTATGAGACGCCGAACAATTCGTATTACTATTTCGATCTGGAACAAGGAAATTCTGAAGTACATCTGTCTATCGATCCTACCGGAAATATCCTACAGTGATCCGATTTATCGGGACGATGAAGGTTAATTTATAAAGTCTGTAAAGTTTATGAAGTCCGAAGAATCCGATGACTATATAAACTTTACAGACTTTATAACTCTGAATTTAATTGGAATAAGGGTCCCGCTTTACGCATGTGTGTGTGTATGTGTGTATGTATGTAAGAAATGCATAAGTAGAATTTATCGTGTGAAATATCATAAAGAGTGTATGAATCGATTTCACCTGATTAGAAGATAATTCCGCGGGACCCTGTCTTTTTATGCAGCCTGTTTCTCTTATATCTGGTCAATTCCCGGCGACGTCACCGGAAGAATCTTTTACGTCCAAAACATTCAAAGATCTTGAATACTAATGATGTAGAAAAATGGAAAAAGTTACTTTTTGAGGAAATTTATTTATCGAAAAGTCCGTTACCGGCTAATTTAATCGACGTTTATTTTCTTCTCAAAACAAACAAATATTTCCTTTTTTTTAACATTATTAAGTAACTCTTATTCAGTCAATAAAGTATTTTGGTTTTGTGACCTATCCCTTTTTACATCTAACTATTTAAACGTCCATTTTTTATTGCAAGGAACTGTTTGAAACAGTACTTGATAGCGATGACAAAAATAGTTTATTTTTTATTATTCGCCAAATAAATTTGTTGATTTCAATTATTTTCTCTTGAAAGGCTTTTTGAAAGCCGGCCGCTCTATTTTTGTTTCTATTTAATTTATCTGAGTTTGTTAATGATATTTTTTGTATTTATTATTGTCGACAACACTAGGTTGATTGGACGGTTGGGAACAAATTTTCCTGTACCGGTGGAGGTATTTCCTGTTGCTCTGGGTCGAGCAGGAAATAAGAAAATTAGGGGCTACGGAAATTATGCTCCGGCTGGCAAAAGGGAAAGACGGACCGGTGGTGACAGAAAACATAATCTGGTTCTGGATGTTCGTTTCCGGGACATCGGTCCCGCATCGGAAAAAGATCACCGGTGTCGTGGAGAGTGGGGGGATATCGGCCCGAAGTGGTAGTTACTGGGTGAGAGTAGGTGGAAATAAACTTTTCTGGGATGATTACGTACAATAAATTCGATGAGATCGTTCATTTGTAAACTTGTATATTGGATTATGTTGAAGTTGTACGTATTTATTTTATGGGCTTTATTGCCGTTACTGACTATGGGAAAGGGAATTCTGATTCAAAATGTCGTGATTTTCGACGGGAAAAGTGAAAAGACCGTCACGGGAAATGTATGGATCGAGGACAATGCGATCCGGAAAGTATCGGCCGAACCGATTGTTGCCGGAGCAGAAGTAGAAGTGATCGATGGGCGGGGAAAATTTCTGATGCCCGGATTGATCGATGCACATTGGCATGCTTATCTGGCTGCTAATACGATGGTCGATTTGTTGACCGCTCATGCTTCTTATACACAGCTGAGAGCCGGAGAGGAAGCCGGGAAGACTCTTTTGCGGGGTTTTACGACGATCCGGGATGCGGGGGGACCGGTATTCGGACTGAAAAGGGCGATCGATGAGGGAACACTGCCGGGACCGCGTATTTATCCTAGTGGGGCGATTATTTCCGAAACAGGCGGACATGCCGATTTTCGTATGGTATACGATATCCCTGAGCCTTTCGATTGTTGCGGCCTGACTCATACCGAGAAAATCGGGGCTGCTATCATCGCCGACGGGGTGGATGCCGTGATCGTCGCTTCGCGGAATAACCTGCGTCTGGGTGCGAGTCAGATCAAGCTGATGGCAGGCGGAGGGGTCTCTTCGTTGTATGACCAGCTGGAAGATGTGCAGTATTTCGAAGATGAACTGCATGCGGCGGTAATGGCCGCCGAGGATGCGGGTACTTATGTGATGGTGCATGTCTATGTGCCGGAGGCGATCCGCCGGGCTATCCGGGCTGGGGTGAAAAGTATCGAACACGGTCAACTGATCGATGAACCGACGATGAAACTGATTGCAGAGAAAGGCGTGTGGTTGTCGATGCAACCCTTTATCGGAGAAGGAAATAATCATTATACCAATCCTGTACAGCAGGCGAAACACGAACTGGTGGTACAAGGCACCGACCGGGCCTATCAGCTGGCGAAGAAATACGGGGTGAAGCTGGCATGGGGTACCGACTTGCTTTTCAGTCCGGCCAATGCACGGAATCAAAACCTGAATATCGAAAAGATGACCCGCTGGTTTTCCAACTTTGAAATCCTGAAGATGATCACTCACGATAATGCCGAACTGTTGGCTCTGTCCGGCCGCCGTAATCCTTATCCCGGTAAACTGGGGGTGATCGAAGAGGGGGCTCTGGCCGATCTGATTGTGGTGGATGGAAATGCACTCGAAGATATAAAAGTGCTGACCGATCCTGGCAAGAATATGCTGTTGATCATGAAAGACGGCAAAATATATAAAAACGATTTATAATATCCGCTACCCCAGAGCCTTTTAGACCGGGAGATTTATGTGTGTAGACGATACAGATAATCGGGGTATCCGGGTAGTTTTGTCTTCTAGATTTCAGGATATGAAGGCAGAAAGAAATTATCTTGTAGAGAAGATATAATTGGGGGGCATAAAATTGGATTTATGTTAGGGGATAACGCAAGAACAGACTGGCAACGGTAAGGGAACCGAAATTTACTTGTACGGGATTGAATATTCCCGCCCTTTGGGGCGAACGGTATGTATTTCCACTCCGGAAAAGAGGGGGCGTGCGATATGTTTTCTATGTGCAGAGTCTGGAAGTATAAGTCTACAACTCTATCATGTTTTGGGGATGATCCTTTGTGGTCTTCAGACATTCAATCTAACCTTGCAGTTAATGAAAAAACGTATGGAGTTATCAGTACCAGATTCTGATTTACGACAGCATGAAGATCGTAGTGAAAGAGTCCGGTATTCCGGTTATACATGTCTGTCACAAATGAGGATTCGAATACATTTTCTGATAATTTTTGTTCGATATAGTTGTTTGTTACTGCAATTATTTATTATATTTAAGGCATAAATATAAATTATTATTATGCGTTTGAAATTGGTACTTAAAATTGTGGAAGGAACCGTTTTACCTTGTAATTATATGTATGAATTGTCAAGTTGTTTGTACAAGGTATTGAATGAAGGTAATCCGGTTTTTACTGCCTGGCTACATGATAAAGGATATTGTAAGGAAAAGAAAGCATTTAAATTATTTACCTTTTCGAATTTCTATTTTCCGTGTTTCAGAATCGAGGGGGATCGGATTTTTGTTTTGGCGGATACGGCCCAGTTGATTGTGTCGTTCTATCCGATAGAAGCAATTGATGCTTTTGTAATGGGTCTGTTTAAGAACAGGCAATTGGAGGTTGGTGACCGGAAATCGAGGGTCCGCTTTGAAGTCTTTAACTTAGAGCGGCAGGCTGAGCCGGAATTCACTTCCCGGATGTTTTTTAAAACTCTATCGCCTATGTTTATTGAAGAGCAATTACCGGAAACCCGGAAAGCGATACATCTTTCACCGGGGAATCCGAAGTTTGCAGAATTGTTGCATTTGAATCTGCTGGATAAATACAGGGTGTTTTATGGACAGGAACCCGATCCGTCCTGGCCTCTGACCCGCTTGCATTTGTTGTCTGAGCCCAAGCCTAAAACAATTGTGCTGAAGGTAGGTACTCCGGAGGAAACCAGAATGAAAGGATATACTTTCCGCTTTGAGCTGGAAGGACAGCCGGAATTATTGCGTCTGGGTTACGAAGGTGGTTTCGGACGATTGAACAGCCAGGGATTCGGTTGTGTGGAAGTGTTGAAACAGTGATAATAAGTTTAGTGTGTGTGGTGTTTGAGTTTTTATTCTGTTGTAAACGGGAAAACAAAACTTTTAACTCCTTGTTTGGGTATCCAGGTTGTTTTGGGTGAATTTGTAATAGTAGTGGGATAGAATTGAAATAACCCGCCGATGTCCATCGGGATACCGTAGGTACTTATTTTAATTGACCTAAGTAGATTTTTACAGAATGAAAATAAAACAATAATATGCTTCAGGAAATTAATAACTTTATGAATAGTTTGCCTGCTGAGTTAAAGCAGGCGGGGCTGAAGCCTAAAGAAGGACTGCATGTTTTGCTGAAAATCCAGGAAAAGGAGGGAACTCATTTTATGGACGAACAGTCTGTCTGCCGGGTTTGTCTGACCCGGAAAGCGACAGAATTCGATTATCCTTTTTTACAGCATTGTGCTGAGCTGGCTCAGGTGGGATGGTGTGTGAATACCAATAAATGTTTCGATCTTCCGGCTAAGGGGCTGCATTCCTGTTCTCCTTATTGCATTGCCTTGAAACGGGAATCTCTGGAAGGAGGAGGAAAATATGCGAAAGATAAGACTAAAATCTACGACCGTATCGATACTTATTTTGCTAATGCTTTATCCTACGTCGAAGAGGATAGCGAGAAAGAAAGAATAAGGGTTTTTCAGCATTTTATCAACTCCAAAGAGAAACTGAATGCTTTATTTGCCTGTTTTCAGTCAGAGGTTGATGAAGTCAAGGATAAGGAGTACATTATTCTTTATTTGGAGGAGGAGATGGAAAAATATCGCCGGGTTCATGAAAAATATTTGTCGGACAAATTATTCAATACCAATGAATACAATATTTCGGTAGAAAATCAACTCTATGGGACCAGCGATTTCCTGAATGGATTTCCAACTAAAAAGCCTTTTTTATCCCATCAGTCGGCTGTTTTCGATATTGCCGGGCGGATTACCGGAGAGATGGCTGGAAATCTCCATGATTTTCAGGAAATCATGCGCCGGAATGTTTTACCCCGTCCTTTGCCGTTGTTTGTTTACCGGGAAGAGTTGCAGACCGAAATGCTTGCGGTTTTCTCCCGGTATTTGGCGGATGGCAAGAGGATCGGTTATCAGGAGATCATACGGGAGCTTTATAAAAATCATCAGGACGATATCGGTGATTATTATTTATTGTATTACTATGGCGATACGGTTTGTGATTTCGATTTTGTTTCCCGTTTCCGCTATCGTTTGCAGAGTGGGGATAAAGAAGGTTGGATGGTAAAAGATCATTTTCAGATCGGTTTTACGGAGAAAATAAGCCATGTATTTGAGTTGGAGGAAAAAGTGTTACGCGAAATATTTAATAACTCGTTGATTACACGAACGAAAGCCGGAGATACACAACGTAAATATTTCGATGAATTAGAACCGAAATACTGTAAATCGGAAAATAACTATTTATTGGTATTGAAGTATCGGCAAGCTTTTTATGATTATATCTATAAATCCAGATTACAGGCTGTTACCCGTCCTATGTTCGATCATATTTTATTGACCGGTATTTTGGAGGATATCCGTTTGGATGAATTAAAAGGAAACCAGCATACCCAACGCTGGGGGATTTTGTCTAAAATGAACATTTGGTTCAGTTTGGCTGAACGTTTTGATTTACAATTTAAAAATACAGATACTATGGCAAGTAAATTGGAAGAACAGAGAGTGTTTATGGTTGCCTTATCGCAAGGTGAGGCTATATTGGAAAACGACGAACAATATGCTTTTGCAGCCGGACAGGTGATTTACTATTTATTACATAAGAGTAAGACGGCAGACAAAAGTTATAAACGGCTGGAGCCTTTTTTGCAGCAGGTGCACGCCTCTGAATTGAATAAAGCGATTGCCCGGCTTTTCGATACCTATAAGCATGAGAATTTTTCAGGCAATTTCCGTCATCCGTTTGCATCGGTTATGGCCTATCAGACCCAAGCGAATATGCGGGACTACCTGCCCATGATGCTGGCCGGGATTTTTTCGGATAATCTGCTTTTTAGCGTTAATAAATCAGAAGAAACAAATGAAGAAAACTAACTTAAAATAAAACATTATGAGTAATACATTTAAAAACAGAGTGTTTGGTTGTGTGGTAATCAAATCTGTCAATTCCAATTATAATGCGGACTTTTCACATCAGCCCCGTACTTTGCCCGATGGGTCGGTATATGCAACAGATAAAGCATTGAAATATACCGTTCGGAATTATATAGATAAAAATTATCCGGAAGACAAGGTATTTTATTTTAAAAGCCTGAATGGAGATATGCAGCCCCGGGATTTAGACCAGAATTATGCCCGTTTCTTCGGCGATTATCCGAAAGCGGATAAGAAAGAGGCGGTCAAGGCGCGTAAAGTGATTCTGGGAAATTTGTTGAGCTGTCTGGATGTACGGTTATTTGGCGGAACTTTTGCCAGTAAAACGGCCAATTTGTCTATTCATGGTGTTGTACAACCGACGCATGGGGTGAACCGATATGTGGAAGGGATTATCTATTCAGAGCAGATTGCTTCGCCTTTCCGGAACTCCAATGATAATAGTACGGATTCGATGCAAACGACTTTAGGAACCCAATTTAAATTACAGGAAGGCCATTACGTACATCATTTTTCAGTCAATCCCGGTAATTTAGACGAACTGACTGAATTTGTCGATAATGGAAGATTAACGGGGGAGGATATTGCCAAATTGAAAGAAGCTTTACGTTGCGGAGTGACATATTATGATTCCTCTTCCAAGGCAGGAACGGAGAATGAGGCCTTGTTGTGGGTGGAATTGAAAGAAGAGTCGAAGCTGGTATTACCCTCTTTCGTGGATTTGATAGAGGTAAATGCAGAACGGGAAATTGATTTTGCGAAAGTGAGTACCTTATTGTCCAAAGAAAAAATCAAAAATGAGATCTCAAAAATTGAATTGTTTTACAATAAGGGAATTACAAAAGTGATTCATCTGCCGGAAGGAACGGTCGAACTTGAATTGAACGGGTTATGAATAATCAACGACTGATTTCATTTGATATACAGGCTGATTTCGGTTTCTTCAAAAAGCCCGATTACAATGATGGGGTGTTGCTGACCTATAATATGTTACATAAGCCCGCCCTGTTAGGCATATTGGGGGCTATTATCGGTTTGCGGGGTTATCGGAAAAAAGGAGAATGGCCGGAATATTACCAGCGGTTGGCTGCCCTCCCGGTGGGAATAGAACCTTTGGAGGGGAGACATGAGAAAGGGAATTTTCAGAAAACGATAGTCAAGTATACGAATACGGTCGGATATGCTAATCAGGATGGTAACCTGCTGGTTGAAGAGAGTATGCTGATTCGTCCGGCCTATCGCTGCTATCTTTTGTTGTCGGAAGAGCCCGGATCACCGGAAGTTGTACGAGTATATCCGGGAAGGATGGGCCGAGTATATTCCCTATTTGGGTAAAAATGAATATCCGGCCTGGTTCGGAGATTCGTTCCGGGAATATGCTTTTAAAACTTTTGTACCGGAAACTGATTTTCGGGTTTCATCCTTGTTTATCAAAGAAGGAGTATTGAAAGGACAGCAGGTAAAGGCCAGTTTTTCGTTTTCGCTGAAAGGCATAGTGAATCGAGGTAGTTTTGTGTATTTCGAACGTTTGCCTGTTGGTTTTCATCCGGTTCTGATGCAATATGAATTGGCCGACTTCGCTTTTACGGATTGGACCTTACAGGCTGCCACGCAGATGGTAAATTTGTATCAGCTGGAAGAGGAAGGAAAGATTGTTCAATTGTTTTGAATATGAAAGACTGTAAAGAAATAATTCAGGGCCAGATGGAGTTATTGTTCGGCAGGTTGAAAAATGATTCTTATCTGGCACATATTTGTCCCGGAAAATCTGCCGAATCTTTGCAGGAACATACGGCCAAAGTGGTTGAAAGGGCTTGTTGGCTGATCGGCAAGCACGGTTTGGAGAAGGTCGTCGATCGTTTGATTCCGGGGATTGCCGGAAAATACTCGGAGAATGTGCAGGAAGAGTTGAAACGGATGTTTATGGCGGTGTTTGTTTTTCATGATACAGGTAAGGTAAACGATAATTTTCAATATTCCAGGATGTTGAATCGGTTGTTTAAACATCGGAAGACGGAAATATTGGTACCTGCCTATGGACATTCGTTTTTGAGCGCCTGGCTGTTTCTGGCTTTTGAATTGGACCGTGTGTGGCAAGATCCGTGCCTGACGGAGGAAGAAAAAAAGATGCTGTTTGTCTATGCTTTTTTCTTTGCCTATGTTATCCGGCAGCATCATAGCGGCGGTTTGGGATGTGCCGATGAGGAGGAGTTTTTTAATTCATTTGCCGGGGGATATGAAGAATTGCATACTTATCTGACGGTTTGGGGATATGAAGGGGATTTTACTTGTGTCGAAGCTGTATTCGAGCATATTGTTGCTATCCGAAAGGAAACGGATGCGCAACGGGAAGCTTCTTTTGCTTTGTATGCGCTGATTAAATTGAATTCTTCTGTTCTGACGGCTGCCGATTATCTGGCGACTCATGCATATATGACTGGGAGACAGGTGAAAGAGGCCGGAATTTTTGAAGACCGTCACCGGGTAGAGGAAATGATCGGGCATCTGCGAAATTACAAGCATAACCGGGGGATATATGAACAATTGGATAAATTTGTTTTTGAGTATCCGCAGGAAAAATCCGGTGATCACTTGAATCGGCTGCGAACCGGAATGGCTGTGGAAGTCATCCGGACCGTTCGTGAACATTCTGATGATCGTTTGTTTTATATTGAGGCTCCGACGGGAGGGGGAAAGACAAATTTATCCATGCTGGCGGTGACTGAATTAATGGCCGTCCATCCTGAGATTCAGAAAGTATTTTATGTATTTCCCTATACGACTCTGATTACCCAGACAAATCAGACACTGAAAAATGCTTTGGGCTTGACTTCTACGGAACTGGCGGAGTTACATTCCAAAGCCGGATTTAATGAAAAAACGGAGGAAAGAGAGGATGGACTGTATGCGGATAAAAAGCAGGATTATATCGATCGTTTGTTTGCCCTTTTTCCTGTGTGCGTTATGTCGCATGTGAAGTTCTTCGATATGTTGAAAACAAACCGGAAGGAAGCGAATTATTTACTCCACCGCCTGGCGAATGCGGTGGTGGTTATCGATGAATTGCAGACCTATAATCCGCTTTTGTGGGATAAAATGTATTATTTGATTGAACATTATGCCCGCTTTTTTCAGGTTCGTTTTATTCTGATGTCCGCGACTTTACCTAAGATCGGTAAACTGAGAATTCCTTTGAAGGAAAGAACCGGATTTGTGGATTTGTTGCCTCAGGCAAAATCTTATATGCAGAATCCAAATTTTGCCGGGAGAGTGGAGGTCAGGTTTGAGTTGTTCCAGGAAGAGATCGATATGAACGATTTAGCGGATTTTGTTCTTGGGAAATCAGTGGAATATCGGGATAAACCGGGGAAGAACGGGACGGTTCATACCATAATAGAGTTTATCACTAAAAAATCTGCCGCGGAATTTTATGCTTTCATACAAGAAAAGGAGCCCTTTTTTGACGAGGTATTCCTTCTCTCCGGGACAATTCTGGAACCCCGGAGGCGGGAAATTATCAATGAGCTGAAAAATCCGCTCAGCCGGAAGAAAAATATATTGCTAATCACGACACAGGTTGTTGAAGCTGGGGTCGATATCGATATGGATTTAGGATTTAAAAATATATCCTTGATCGACAGTGATGAACAGTTGGCCGGGAGGGTAAACCGGAATGCCTGTAAAGTGGGCTGTGAAGTCTATTTGTTCCGACTGGATAATGCAAGTGTCTTGTATGGAAAAGATAAAAGATATCAGATGGTCCGGGAACAAATTTCTGTCGGTGAATATGAACGTATTCTTCGTGAAAAAGATTTCGGATGTTTGTATGAATTGGTTTTTGAGAAGATAAATTGGATGAACGAACAGACTTATGTGCAGAATTTCCGTTCGGGATTTTTGAGATTTGTCGAAGGGTTGGATTTTCAACAGGTAGATCGTAATTTTCAGGTAATCGAGCAGCAGAATGAAACTGTTTTTGTCCCTATACCGTTGCCGGTAGAAGTGGATTCGATGACAGAAGGTGTTAAAGAGCGTCTGTTTTCTGACCGGGAACTTCAATTTCTGGAAGATTTTGGGGTTGTGCCTTGTGAGGGACTGTTGGATGGAAAGGAAGTGTGGGAGGTGTACGAACGTCTCGTATATCGTGATCATCCTGCAAAATTTGATCTGGAAGAAAAGGTCGGTTTTAAAATCATGCAGCGGATATTGTCGTGTTTTACTTTTTCTTTGGTTGGTTATTCGAAAGAATTGCAGGAGTTGAAAGGGGGGACGGGGGAAGAAAAGTTGGGGTATTTTTATTTATCCCATTGGGAAGATGAGGGGGTGAACGGAAAATTGTACGACTATAAAATGGGATTGAATAACAGAGCATTGAAAGATATAACTTTTATATGATAAATGTGACAGGAACTTTGATTAATCTTTATCAGGTGTGTAAACGGGAAACGTGGTTACATGCCAATGGTATCCGGATGGAACATACCTCGGATGTAGTCACGGAAGGAAAGCTGGTACATGAGACTTCGTATCCGAACCGGGCAGCCAGATATGAAGAAGTGAGAATCGGTGGTTCTGTGATTGATTTTTATGATCCGAAAGAGAAGGTGATTCATGAAATCAAAAAATCTACATCGAAAGAGGAGGCATATATCTGGCAGGTGAAATATTATTTGCTTTTGTTTGAACGGGAAGGAATAGCCGATGTGGTGGGGATGTTGGAATACCCTTTACTGAGGGAGACGATGCGGGTGGAGTTGGAAGAGGGGGACCGGGAAATATTGCGTCAGATGGAGGTGGAGATCCGACAGCTGATCGGGGAGGAGGCATGTCCGCCTGCTTTATCCAAAGGAAAATGCGGAGCCTGTTCATATTATGAATTTTATTATTCCGGAGAAGGGGAATGAAACAGGGAATAAATGTTTTTTAATGGACTTAAAATTGTTTTATGAAAAGGACGTACTATTTATTTAATCCCGGGCGGTTGAGCCGGAAGGATAATACGCTGAAATTTACTCCGGTAGACGAAGAGGGACAGGAAGGGCAACCCCGTTACATTCCTATTGAAACCGTAGATAATCTCTTTGTATTCGGTAGTTTGGATACCAATAGTATGATGTACAATTTTCTGGGTAAGCATCAGGTGGCGGTTCATTTTTTCGATTATTATGAACATTATACCGGTTCGTTTATGCCTAAAGATTACCTGTTATCCGGCAAGATGCAGATTGCCCAGATGAAGCACCATATCCGGCAGGAAAAACGGATGGCAATTGCCCGAAGTTTTATCGATGGGGCAGCGTTTAACATGTTGAAGAATCTGAGATATTATACGAATCGGGGAAAAGATACCAGGCAACAGATTGAACGGATAGAAGCCTATATTCCATTGATTGCTACTGCAACCGATATTCCGATGTTGATGGGAATCGAGGGGAATATCCGTCAAACCTATTATGAGGCATTTGATACGATTATCGATGGTTTTTCCATGGGAAACCGGACAAAGATGCCACCTTCCAATGAGGTGAATGCGATGATTTCTTTTGCTAACAGTATGTGTTATTCGTTATGTCTGGATGCCATTTATCATACCCAATTGAATCCGACGATCAGCTTTCTGCATGAGCCGGGGGAAAGGCGTTATTCTCTGGCTCTGGATATGGCAGAAATCTTTAAACCCATATTGGCGGACCGATTGATTTTCTCCATGTTTAACCGTAAACAGTTAAGGGAATCGGATTTCGATCAACACTTAAATCGATGTCTGCTAAAGCAATCTTCTATGAAAAAAGTAGCCCAGGAATGGGAAGAGAGGACGAAAGAGACGATAAAACACCGGAAGTTGGGAAGAAGTGTCAGTTACAGGCATTTGATTAAATTAGAATGTTATAAACTGACCAAGCATTTATTGGGGATGGAAGAATATAAACCTTTGAAAATGTGGTGGTAATGTATGTCATTTTAGTATATGATGTCGATCAGAAGCGGACGGCTAAAATGTTGAAATTGTGCCGGCGTTACCTTTCATGGATACAAAACAGTGTATTTGAAGGGGAGATTTCAGAAGTACAGTTGAAGCAATTAACATCGGAAGCCCGGAATCTTATGGATGAAAAGGATAGTTTGATTTTCTTTAAAAGCCGGGACGAAAAATGGCTGGAAAAAGAGATTATAGGAGATGAAAAAGCCAGCGTTTCTAATTTTTTATAGCGTCGACCTTAAAAAAATGATTGGGGGTTGAGAGAGTAATTACAATAGAAATGGAATAATAGTTCTTTGACATGTTGAAAATGAATAATTTAAAAGTTGTTGTCGAAGGTCAGGGTAAATTTAAGAATTGAAGGTCGACTGCAAATGTTTGTAAAAAATGAGAATAAATGGATGATAAATCATTGATTTTGAAGTATATTTGTTGGCGTTTTTAACGGCTTTTAATTGAACTAAGGTAGAATTGAAACTCCACAACCGCTTTTCTGGCATCCGCTTGCTCCTTCCTTTTAATTGAACTAAGGTAGAATTGAAACATGTCTTTTCCATGTTTTTTCTTTTAAAGAATGAGTCTTTTAATTGAACTAAGGTAGAATTGAAAC
>ERZ791620.933-NODE-933-length-13171-cov-2.488716_pt1 | contig 13171 bp, 9 predicted proteins | sample MGYA00509962_ERZ791620 | MGnify/ENA primary metagenome ERZ791620 (study PRJEB30046, sample SAMN00715162) | human gut metagenome | study: EMG produced TPA metagenomics assembly of the A metagenome-wide association study of gut microbiota in type 2...
ATTTGGTGAAAATGTTTCCCAATGCGAAATTTATCTATCTGATGCGTAATCCTTATACTGTTTTCGAGAGTACGCGTAGTTTCTTTACCAATACAATTCAGCCTTTGAAGCTACAGGATATCAGCAATGAACAACTCGAACAGAATATATTGTCGATATATGCCAAGTTGTATCATAAATACGAGGCTGATAAGTCGTGTATTCCTGCAGGCAACCTGATTGAAGTGAAATTTGAGGATTTTGAGGCTGATGCTATGGGGATGACAGAACATATCTATAAAGAACTGAATATACCAGGTTTTGCTGCTTCGCATGCTGATATTGAAAAGTATGTAGGCGGAAAGAGGGGTTATAAGAAGAATAAATATAAGTATGATGACCGCACTGTGCAGCTTGTCCAGGACAATTGGGGATTTGCGTTGAAGCAGTGGGGATATGAACTTTAAAGAAAGTAACTGTTATTGAAAGGAGGAGAATTATGTTGCAAAAGAAAATATGGGGATGGGGGATGTTGTTTGCATTGAGTTGTCCTATGGTATCTGCCCAACAGCATACAACAGAAATGCTTCCCTTTGGTAATATGGATCAGTGGATTGACCGCCAGATTAAAGAATCGGGTATTATTGGTGGAGAAACCAAGCATGTTTATGCTATAGGGCCTACTAAAACGATTACAGACAACAGTGCATATAAGAATATGGGGGGCTCTCCATGGGCTACTTCAAATGTTATGGCACGTGTAGCGGGAATTACGAAGACAAATACCTCTGTATTTCCTGAACAACGGGGAGATGGTTTCTGCGCCCGCATGGATACACGTATGGAGAGTGTAAAAGTCTTTGGATTAGTGGATATTACTGTGCTGGCTGCAGGCTCCATGTTTTTAGGCGAGGTACACGAGCCTATCAAAGGAACGAAGAATCCACAAAAAATGTTGGATTCGGGTATACCTTATACTAAGAAACCGGTGGCTATTCAGTTCGATTATAAAGTGAAAATGTCCGACCGTGAGAAGCGTATTCGTGCAACAGGGTTCAGTCGCATTACCGATGTGGAGGGAAAAGACTTTCCTGAGGTAAACCTTTTCTTGCAGAAGCGATGGGAAGATAAAGATGGTAATATTTATGCCAAGCGTATCGGTACAATGGTTGTTCGCTATTATAAGACCACTGATGAATGGCGCAATAATGCAACGTATGCCATTATGTATGGTGATATTACGGGTGATCCAGCGTATAAACCTCACATGATGCGTTTACAGGTGATCGAACGTTATGCAGTGAATAGTAAGGGGGAAAGTGTTCCGGTTAAGGAAGTGGCGTGGGGAGAGCCTGATGAGACTCCTACGCATCTGTTGCTCCAATTCACTTCAAGTCATGGTGGTGCATATATAGGATCTCCAGGGAATACTCTTTGGATTGATAATGTAAAGCTCGTATATTAATACGGGCTTTTTTTATGAAGTGTTTTGAATCTTCTGTGAACATAAAAGTATGAACAGTTGTTTCATAGTGAAAAGCAATTATTGCCTCCTTCTATTTTGAAGAAAATAATTATATTGAAAGCACTAATATTTAATGTTGGAGTCTTAAAATGTTATTGTAGGCAGTTTATGTTACACTGTTTTTGAAGAAAAGAAATAGCTTTATGAATGTTTAGGAATAAACTGTGGCTCGTATAGAAAAATGAAATGAAATAAAAGAAAATCAAGATAGAATGTTGTGGTAGGGCAGTATAAAGTGACTGTTTTGTATGAATATCAGGAAAATGAAAATAATTAGCTATGCGTATAAGAGATTATATTTAGAATAAAAAATACGTTAGGATAGCATTAGCACATGATATGTACTCCCTTTAAATGACTAAATAATGTGGTCTGTGAAAAAATAGATACAGACTGGCCAATTTTCATATGATTTTCTTTGGTATTATTAAAAATGTATTTATTTTTGCACCGTATTTTTGTTATACGAAAGTTAAACGAATGAGGTGTAGTAGCTCTAATACAACTAAGCGCCCAACTATAGGATTTATAGTTTATTATAGTGCGTTCTTTCTTCTCTGTTTATTCCCTTTGAAGGGGTTTTCGCAGGATGGGGATAGAACTGTAGACGCTTTAGTTGAGATGGGCTTTGAAAATGTTGGATGGGCGGACGATGGCAACGAACGCATATATACCTTGCAAAACTCTGCATACCGTTTGAATGGAGTGGGGATTGGGAAGGCTGTAGATGTGATTCGTGAAATAGGGCTTCCTGAAGGGAAACCTTGTCGCATTATCGTTTTGGACAACAACATCCCTCAGATTTCTCTTTGCTTTCTGCCGGTGTGGGAAGATAGTGTATATACAGGTGAACGCCGTGATTGGCACGTAAGTTACGATTTGGGCGGCACTTGGAAGAAGATGCGGAAGGTTAAGAAGAAAAATAGTTCTTTGTTTAAGGTTGATATTTTGGTCTATCCTCAACTGTCGTTCAAGAACTTGATTATTACGCAGATTTATCAGGCGTTGTTCGACTTAAGTCCAGCGATAGAAGTGTCGTTGTGGAAAGGAATGAAACTTACTGGTCAGTTAGTGATTCCTGTTTATAATGATGGATATGGACGATTGGAAGAGGTGGTGCATCCGGGGCATTTGACGGTGTCGCAAAGTTTTCGCTTGCCATATAATGTTTTTGGTAAGTTGACGGCGGGATTTTTCAATGCAAACCAATATGGTGTCGATTTGGATATGGCATATCGTTTTCCCGACGAGCGTTTTTCCCTATTGGCACGAGTTGGAGCTACCGGAAACGGTTATTGGGATGCTTTTACTTATCATTACGATCCTACCATTACTTTTACGTGGTCGTTAGGGGGAAGCTTTTATTGGCCTTTATACAATACGCAGTTTAACTTGAAGGTAGAACGGTATCTGCAGAAGGAAGTAGGTGCGAAGTTTGAAGTCATTCGTCATTTTCGCTATTGCTCTATTGGACTCTATGCGATGAAAGCAAAAGGTATCAATATCAACGGTGGTTGGCGTTTTCAGGTAGCCTTACCTCCCTATAAGTATAAAAGAACCAAATATTGGCCGAGGGTAATGCTCTCGCGTAATTTTGGTATTTTGTATAATGCAGGTAACGAACAGCAATACTATAAACAGTATAAAGCTGAGGCGAGTGATAATATAATGAAAGAAAATAGTTTTAATCCATATTTTATTAAGTCAGAATTGTTAAATTTTTAATTTATTATTGAGATGAAAAGAATGAAATTCTTGAACGGTATTGGTGCAATGTTTGCGCTGGCCGTAGTAGCTTTGGCTACAACTCTTACTTCTTGCGAGAAAGAGGATTTCAACGTTAACGTTGAACCGATTAACGCGCAAGCTACTATTAATACTACAGTGCTTTATGTAGATGAAACTTCTACAACAAATGTTACTAATGATCCTGCTACTGTGATAACTTATTCAGAAGGTCCTACTTTTACAGGAAATCCTGGACTATCTGCTAAAGAAGTTACGGTGACTGCTTCTTATAACGGTATTACAAATACGGCTACAGTTTCTGTGCCTGCTTTGCAAGCTGGCCAATATCTGACTTTAAGTACTACTATCATTCTTCAGAAAGAAGCTCCTGCACCTGTAAATGCCAAAGCGGAGATTAAACCGGTTGTGCTTTATGTTGCAGATGGTGTAACAACAGACGTTACAGATGATGCTGTAATCGTATTCGATCCTGCAAATGATGGTGTATTCGAAGGTGACCCAGAATTAGCTGCTACATTATCTAAGATAACAGCGACTCATGAAGGTGTTTCTGCTACTATTAGTGTAGAGGTTCCTGCATTAACTGCTGGACAATCTGCAACTATGTCTCCTACTATTATCTTGCAAAAAAAAGTCGGTAATGCGCGAGTTGAGATTAAGCCGGTTGTTTTATATATGACAAAAACAGCAGTAACTGATGTAACAGCATCTGCAACAATTGTATATGATCCTGATAATGGAGGTGTTTTTGACGGAAATCCTGCAATAGAAGCCACTACTTCTAAGATAACGGTAACTTATAAGAATGATATTAAGGGAAGTGTAATAGTAAATGTTCCCGCATTAGCTGCCGGACAATATACAACCTTAACACCGACTATTTTACTTATTGAACCGGAAGAACCGGTTAAACCGGAACCTGTCGTATCAATTAAAGTAGAACCAAGTAAAACTACAATCGAGAAAGCTGAGTCTAATTATTTGGAAAATCAATCTGATTTCTGGTGGTATGGAAGTGTAACATATACTCATAAACAAGGTTCGAAGATTGTAAACAAAGACATAAAAACAACAGATCTTGATGAAGTAAATAAAATAGGTGAATTTATCAGTACTTTGGATCGAACTTATGTAGAAAATCAGTTGACTAAAGATGAAGTTCCTGTTTATTCTCACTCTAGAACGATTGCTTCTGTAGATTATACTATTATTGAAACAATTTACACTTTCTATCGTGTGACAGAAACTCCGGATACCCGTTCTACTGTTGTTAAGGAGGTAATCGCTACTGTTACTACAGAAGAGTATTCAACTCTTTTCAGTCTGAAGACTAATCAGCAGATACCGGGTCACGGTCACGCTCCTGCAGGTCACGGTCATGGTTATGATCATGGTCATGGTCATGGTACAGGCAACGCCGGTGGTGGTATCGTAATTCCTGATTAATTAGTTTGTCAAGTCATATTTTAAACCGAGAGAAAAAATGAAAAGAAAATTTATAATGGCTTCATTGTTACTTGCAGGTGCATGCTTGACAATGAATGCGCAAGAAAAAGATAAATATTATACCGAGAAGGGTTCGGATAATATTTTTGTAGGAGTTGGTGTCGGCGGTATGGCTGTCTTCAACGATGATATGAATACTCCGACTTTCAATTTCAATGTTTCTGTAGGAAAGTATATCAATCCGGTTTGGGGCGTTCGCGGTCAGATTGGTGGACTGTGGCAAAGCCTGGATAAGCAGGATAACGGTTACTATGGTTATTGCAAAAAGTTCGGTGAAATCAATCTGGACGCTATGCTGAATCTGATTAACCTGTTTGGTGGTTATAATCCGGATCGTGCTTTCAACCTCTATCTGTTTGGTGGTCCTACAATGAATCTTGGTAAAGCTGTTGATACTAATATTACATTGAATGCTGCTACAGGTGCACAATCTTATACTTATTCAGAACATGGCTTGAAAGCTCGCTTCGGTGCCACAGTTGGTTTAGGATTGGGTTATGACATTACTGACAAGTGGGCTTTGAATCTGGAAGCTCGTGCTGGTGTAACTCCTTCTATCTTCGGTGATGCAAGCGACTGCCGTAAAGCAGAAGCTACTGGCCGTTTGACAATCGGTGCTGCTTATACATTTGGTGGTAAGAAGTTTGTTCCGCTGGTTTCTAAGATTGAAAAGGACGCTATCAATGAAGAAATCAATAAGTACAGAAGCGAATTGGCAAAAGCTCAAGCTGACCTGGCTGATGCTAAGAATGCATTGGCTAACGTTAAGCCTGAAGTTAAAGAAGTTGTTAAGGAAGTACAAGTTGCTGGTCCGCGTGCTATCTTCTTTAAGATTGGTAGCGCTAAGATAGATGATTATGGTAAGGTTAACATCAAGTTGGCTGCTAAGATCTTGAAGGCTAATCCGGATAAGAAGTACAAGATTGCCGGTTATGCAGATAAGGCTACTGGTAGTGTATCTCTGAACCAGAAGTTGTCTGAAAAACGTGCACAGGCTGTTTACGATGCTTTGGTTGCTGAAGGCGTAAATAGTGATCAGATCGAACTCGTTGGCTTCGGTGGTACTGAAAACATGTTCGGTAAGAACTATCTGAACCGTGTTGTTATTCTTGAATAATACGACAGCTGATATATAATATAGAAAAGGGCGGACTTCGGTTCGCCCTTTTTTATTGTTATTGTGTAACCTTCCGAAATCCAACTTGGGCTGCGATTTTTTTCTAACTGGAGAAAAATTTTTTCCTAACTGGGAAGGAATTTTTTCCTAACTAGGGAAAAAATGATGGGGCAGAAGACGTATTTAGTAGATAGATGTTCTTTATAAGGGTTAAGATAGCAACTTTTCTGAAGCAAAAAATGGTGGGTTTCGGATAGATACGCAGTAAAGACATGTCATTTTCTCTGCTGGAAGGGTGTATGCAAACGTTTGTATTGCTTTCTTAAGTCTTTTCTGTTTGTCCTTCTTCTTTAAAAGTCTTTTCCTTTTTATCTTTGTGGTATGCTAATTATTAATCAACCATATAACATGAGAAACATGAAAACTATCTGTACGAAATTTGCTTGTTTTATCTTTGCGCTTTTTGCTTGTAGCGCAGCTATGGCAGAAAGTATCACTTCTCCTAATGGGCAGCTTCAGCTTAACTTTTCTGTAAATGCGCAGGGGGAACCTGTTTATGAACTTTCTTATAAAGGAAAGGCTGTCATCAAGCCTTCTAAGTTAGGATTGGAGTTGAAGGATGATCCCGGTCTGATGAATGGTTTTACACTGACCGATGCCAAAACTTCCACTTTTGATGAAACTTGGGAACCCGTTTGGGGAGAAGAAAAGCAGATACGCAACTATTACAATGAACTTGCCGTTACGCTGAATCAGAAGGCACAGGAACGTAATATCATTATCCGTTTCCGTCTGTTCGACGATGGTTTGGGCTTTCGTTACGAGTTTCCTTTACAGAAAAATCTGAATTACTTTGTGATTAAGGAGGAGCATACTCAGTTTGCCATGACGGGCGACCATACTGCTTTCTGGATTCCCGGTGACTATGACACACAGGAGTATGACTATACCGAATCTAAACTTTCGGAAATACGTGGTTTGATGGAAGGAGCCATCACTCCTAACTCTTCGCAAACTCCGTTTTCTCCTACAGGTGTGCAGACCTCGCTTCAACTGAAGACGGCTGACGGATTGTATATCAATCTGCACGAAGCCGCTTTGGTAGATTACTCTTGTATGCATCTTAATCTGGATGACAAGAATTTCATTTTTGAGTCTTGGCTTACTCCTGATGCGCAAGGAAATAAGGGTTATCTGCAAGCTCCTTGTACATCACCTTGGCGTACAGTGATTGTCAGTGGTGATGCCCGCGACATATTGGCTTCGCGTATTACACTTAACCTGAACGAACCTTGTGCTTACGAGGATGTATCGTGGATTAAGCCTGTTAAGTATGTAGGCGTATGGTGGGAAATGATTGCCGGTAAGAGTACCTGGGCTTATACAGACGAACTTCCTTCAGTGAAGCTGGGTGAGACTGATTATAAAAAGACCAAGCCAAACGGACGTCATGGTGCTACCAACGAAAACGTGAAACGCTATATCGATTTCGCTGCAGAAAACGGACTGGACCAGGTTCTTGTTGAAGGTTGGAATGAAGGTTGGGAAGACTGGTTCGGACATTCTAAGGATTATGTGTTCGACTTTGTCACTCCTTATCCGGACTTTGATGTGAAGATGCTTAATGAGTATGCTCATAGTAAAGGAGTCAAACTGATGATGCATCACGAAACTTCTTCTTCCGTTCGCAATTATGAACGTCACATGGATCAGGCCTATCAGTTTATGGTAGACAATGGTTATAATGCAGTAAAAAGCGGCTATGTAGGCAACATCATTCCTCGTGGTGAACATCATTACGGACAGTGGATGAACAACCATTATCTTTATGCTGTGAAGAAAGCTGCCGAATATAAGATTTGTGTCAATGCTCACGAGGCTGTCCGTCCTACAGGTCTGTGCCGTACTTATCCTAATCTGATAGGGAACGAATCGGCACGCGGAACCGAGTACGAAGCCTTTGGTGGCAGCAAGCCATTCCATACCACATTGCTTCCTTTTACCCGACTGATTGGCGGTCCGATGGATTATACTCCGGGAATTTTCGATACTAAACTGGAGTTTATGGGCGATTTGCCACATGGCCAGGTGCAAACTACATTGTGCAAACAGCTGGCGCTTTATGTAACGCTCTATAGTCCTTTGCAGATGGCTGCCGATTTGGTGCAGAATTACGAGAAGCACATGGATGCTTTCCAGTTCATTAAAGATGTGGCGGTTGACTGGGACGAAAGCAAGTACATCGAAGCCGAGCCGGGTGACTACCTGACTATCGCACGTAAAGCCAAAGGTACAAGTAACTGGTTTGTGGGAGGTATTACTGACGAGAATGCCCGCACAGCTACATTTGCTCTTGATTTTCTGGAGCCGGGTAAGAAATATGTCGCTACTTTATATGCCGACGGAAAGACGGCCGATTACAAGGAGAATCCGACCGAATATCAGATAAAGAAGGGAATTGTAACGTCTAAAACCCGTCTGTCTGTCAAAGAAGCACGAAGTGGTGGTTTTGCTTTAAGTCTGATAGAGGCCACTCCTGAAAATTCCAAAGGTGTGAAGAAATGGAAATAACATGCTTAAGGTAAAAAGAAGTTTGATTTAGGCATTAGTTGTGTCCCGTAGGATTATGATTTCTACGGGACATTTTTTATCTTCGCTGCTACATTAATAATTTATAGTTCTAAGGTCATAAAAATAGAGGCTATGAGAAAGATTATCAATCCATGGAAAGATATGGAAGGCTATAATTGTTTTGGCTGTTCGCCTGATAATGAAGCTGGAGTGAGAATGGTGTTTTATGAAGACGGTGACGAGATAGTCAGTGTATGGAAACCTCGTCCCGAGTATCAGGGATGGCTGAATACGTTGCATGGTGGCATCCAGTCAGTGTTGCTTGACGAGATCTGCGGTTGGGTCGTATTTCGTAAATTGCAGACAGGCGGTGTGACTTCGAAAATGGAAACACGTTTCCGGAAGTCTATCTCAACAAATGATACACATGTCGTGTTGCGTGCTTCATTGCGCGAACAGAAAAGAAACCTAGCTGTCATCGAAGCACGTTTGTACAACAGTGCCGGTGAACTCTGTACAGAAGCTATCTGTACTTATTTCACTTTTTCGCGTGAGAAAGCTGAGCAAGAGATGCATTTCCATCATTGTGATGTTGAGTCGGAGGAGATTTTACCTTTGGCTTGATGTCTTTTGTAGCATTTTTGTTTTTGCATGGTGAAAAAGTGATAGGTAAACGGAATATTTTGTGATAAATCTTTGGATATTACAAACGAATACTTTACTTTTGTCGCTGTATCAATAAAGAAAGAGCATGAGAACAGTCATTACACATCATCACCATCATCATCCTGGCGAATAATTCGGTGGGCGAATGAGTGTATGTGTAATGTAAAAAAAGACATAAATGAACGAGGCTTACCGGATATGGGGTAGGTCTCGTTTTTTATTTGTATTTACCTGATTTATTGTTTGAGAAATAATAATCATGAATACTAATATATAAACAGTTAGATGAAGTTATGTTACTAAGAATTGCAGTGCAGGCCAAGGGGCGTCTTTATGACGAGACCATGTCATTTCTTGAAGAGTCGGATATAAAACTTAGTGCGACAAAGCGTACCCTGTTGGTACAATCGACTAATTTCCCTGTGGAAGTGTTGTTCTTGCGCGACGACGACATACCACAGACCGTGGCAACCGGATTAGCCGATATAGGTATCGTTGGTGAAAATGAATTTATGGAGAAAGGCGAAGATGCTGAAATCATCAAACGTCTGGGGTTCAGTAAATGCCGTTTGTCATTGGCTATGCCGAAGGACATTGAGTATTCGGGCATTCAGTGGTTCGAGGGGAAGAAGATAGCTACATCGTATCCCGGCATCTTGTCGAACTTTTTGAAAGAACAGGGAGTGAATGCCGAAGTTCATGTCATCACCGGATCGGTAGAGGTTTCGCCGGGTATCGGTTTGGCCGATGCGATTTTCGATATTGTCAGTTCAGGTTCGACATTGGTAAGTAACCGCTTGAAGGAAGTAGAAGTGGTAATGAAATCCGAAGCGCTACTGATTGGCAACAAGAATCTCTGTCCGGAGAAACAAGAAATTCTTCGCGAACTGCTTTTCCGCATGGATGCAGTGCGTACGGCAGAAGATAAGAAATATGTACTGATGAATGTGCCAGAAGAGAAACTGAAAGAAATCGTTGCCGTACTGCCGGGAATGAAGAGTCCGACGGTAATGCCGTTGGCACAAAAAGGATGGTGCTCTGTACATACGGTACTTGATGAACAGTGCTTTTGGGAAATTATTGGTAAGCTGAAAGCATTGGGAGCTGAGGGTATCTTGGTGTTGCCGATAGAAAAAATGATTATTTAACCGTTTATTACTATGATTCTTGTTACATATCCAGATAAGGCTCAATGGGCTGATTTACTGAAACGTCCGGTTATGAATACCGAGGACTTGTTTGACACGGTACGAAGCGTCATCAATCGTGTGAAGGCTGAGGGCGACCGTGCTGTCCTGGCTTATGAAGAGCAGTTTGACAAAGTGCAACTTGCTTCGCTTGCTGTTTCCGAAGAGGAGTGGGCCGAAGCGGACAGTCTGATTGACGAAGAACTGAAACAGGCCATCCGCTTGGCTAAACAAAACATAGAGACTTTCCATGCTGCGCAACGATTTGAGGGTAAGAAAGTGACAACCAGTGCAGGAGTAACCTGCTGGCAAAAGGCAGTGCCCATTGAAAAGGTTGGTCTTTATATTCCCGGTGGTACGGCTCCCTTGTTTTCTACCGTACTGATGCTGGCTGTGCCGGCCAAAATTGCAGGTTGTGGAGAAATTGTGCTTTGTACCCCTCCGGGACGTGACGGCAAGGTACATCCGGCCGTACTCTTTGCCGCCAAGGTAGCAGGCGTAAGTCGTATCTTCAAGGCTGGTGGAATACAGGCCATTGCTTCTATGGCTTATGGTACGGAGAGTGTGCCACGAGTATACAAAATATTTGGTCCTGGTAATCAGTACGTCACGGCAGCCAAACAGCTGGTCAGCCTGCGCGATGTAGCTATTGATATGCCTGCCGGTCCGTCCGAAGTAGAGGTGCTGGCCGACGAAACAGCCAATCCGGCTTTTGTTGCTGCCGATTTGTTGAGTCAGGCCGAGCATGGAGTAGACAGCCAGGCTATGCTGATTACCACTTCCGAGTCGTTACAACAAGCCGTCAAGGCCGAAGTAGAGCGACAGCTTGAACTTCTGCCCCGTAAGGAGATTGCCAGCAAGTCGCTTGCCAACAGTAAGCTGATTGTGGTACGCAGTCTGGACGAAGCCATCGAGCTGACCAATGCCTATGCCCCCGAGCACCTGATTGTAGAGACGGCCGATTATCTGTCGGTTGCCGAGCGGGTGGTGAATGCCGGTTCCGTATTTCTTGGTCACCTTTCTCCCGAGAGTGCGGGCGATTATGCTTCGGGTACCAATCACACGTTGCCCACCAATGGCTATGCCAAGGCTTATAGCGGGGTGAGCCTCGATAGTTTTATCCGTAAGATTACTTTCCAGGAGATTCAGCCGGAAGGCATTCGCCATATCGGTCCGGCCATTGAAGTCATGGCAGCCAACGAGCATCTGGATGCACATAAGAATGCGATAACTGTGAGATTGAAAGCCTTACAATAACTTAAAACGACTAATCATGAAAACAATACAGGAACTGACCCGTCCGAACATTTGGCGCCTGAAGCCTTATTCTTCGGCACGCGATGAATATAAGGGAGTAGAGGCTTCTGTTTTTTTGGATGCCAATGAAAATCCCTATAACGGTCCTCACAACCGTTATCCAGATCCTTTGCAATGCGAACTGAAAAACGAATTGGCTAAAGTAAAGAAAGTTGGCGCCGATCACATCTTTCTTGGGAATGGTAGTGATGAAGCTATCGACTTGGTATTCCGTGCCTTTTGCGAGCCCCGTATAGACAACGTTGTGGCGATCGACCCAACTTACGGTATGTATCAGGTATGTGCTGAGGTCAACGATGTAGAGTATCGGAAGGTATTGCTGGATGAACAATTCTGCTTTTCGGCCGACAAGCTGTTGGCTGCTGCCGACGAGCACACGAAAGTTATTTTTCTATGTTCTCCCAACAATCCTACAGGCAATGATTTGCCGCGTGCAGAAATAGAAAAGCTGCTTTCGTCTTTTCAGGGGCTGGTCGTTTTGGATGAGGCCTACAACGACTTTTCAGAAGTGCCATCTTTCCTTGCCGACTTGGAGAAATATCCCAATCTTATTGTCCTGCAGACGTTCTCCAAAGCCTGGGGATGTGCGGCTATCCGTCTCGGAATGGCTTTCGCTTCTCCTCAGATTATTGCCGTGTTCAACAAGATAAAGTATCCGTATAATGTCAACCTCCTGACACAGAAACAGGCCATTGAGATGCTGCACCGTTATTACGAAGTAGAGCGTTGGGTGCGAACTTTGAAAGAAGAACGTGGATACCTGGAGGCTGCGTTTGCCAAGTTGCCTTGTACGGTCAAGATGTATCCGTCGAATGCCAACTTCTTCCTGGCGCGGGTGACAGATGCCGTCAAGATATACAATTATCTGGTAGGGCAGGGTATCATCGTGCGCAACCGTCATTCGGTGACGTTGTGCGGAAACTGTCTGCGTGTGACGGTCGGCACCCGGATTGAGAATAACAAACTGATAGAAGCATTGAAAAACTTTTCGTGAGCAGATGATGAAAAAAGTTCTTTTTATTGACCGCGACGGTACGCTGGTTATCGAGCCGCCAATCGATTATCAGCTGGATTCATTGGAGAAGCTGGAGTTCTACCCCAAGGTGATGCGCAATTTGGGTTTTATACGCAGTAAGCTCGACTTTGAGTTTGTCATGGTGACCAATCAGGATGGACTGGGCACCGCTTCGTTTCCCGAAGAGACTTTCTGGCCGGCTCATAACCTGATGATGAAAACGCTGGCTGGCGAAGGCATCACGTTCGATGAAGTCTGCATTGACCGAAGTATGCCTGCAGACAATGCACCCACCCGGAAGCCTCGTACGGGGATGTTGGAAAAGTACCTGCACAATCCGGAATACGACTTGGCGAACAGTTTTGTGATAGGCGATCGTCCGACCGATGTGGAATTGGCTAAGAATCTGGGTTGCCGTGCTATATTTTTGAACGACAACGTACAACTTTTGAAGCCTGTAGCAGAAGGCGGACAGGCTGCTTGCGAAGGACTTCTGCAAGTGTGTGCATTGGCCACGACTGACTGGGATAAGGTTGCCA
>ERZ791620.937-NODE-937-length-13130-cov-2.561606_pt1 | contig 13130 bp, 10 predicted proteins | sample MGYA00509962_ERZ791620 | MGnify/ENA primary metagenome ERZ791620 (study PRJEB30046, sample SAMN00715162) | human gut metagenome | study: EMG produced TPA metagenomics assembly of the A metagenome-wide association study of gut microbiota in type 2...
GGACTAGAGGCGCCCCGGGGGATGATTGTATCCGTACCTCGCTTGATGGCTACCACGTGATAAGGAATAGTGGGGCCACCTAACTGGTGAAGCGGTATATTCAGAATTTCGGCTTTTTCACGCATTTTGGCACCGATCAAGATAAGCGCTCCGCCACAGAACTCCCACCACTGGCGTACCCAGCTCATTCTCATAGATGATACTATTTCTTTGGCTGCCAGCATTTCGGGGTAAATCAATGAGTCTACGCCTAATTTCTTGAAAAACTCTTTGTTTTTGGGCAACAAGTATTCGTAGTTATCAATGCGGGCTACTGTTTTCTGTGCTCCCAGATTATGAGCCAGCATACAGGCTGTCATGTTCCGGCTCTCGTCCGGGGTGACTGCTACAAACAGATCGGCTTCCTTTACTCCTACCTCTTTCAGTCCGGAGATGGAAGAAGGGGAGGCGGTGACAGTCATGAGGTCAAAGTTATTACTCAACGCGCTGAGTTTCTCTTCGTCGTCGTCCATCAATATGATATCCTGCTTCTCGCGGGATAATAATTTGGCGAGGTGTGTGCCTACATTACCGGCACCGGCTATGATTATTTTCATTTCTGCTTATTGCTGTTCTTTTTTTGTTTTAAGTATTAAACAAGTCTTGAAACGCAGATTAGCATAGATTAACGTAAAGAATATCTTTCCTCAAATATAACGTAGCCTTACCGTCTGCGAAAATTTGCGTTAATCTGCGTTTTAATTTATTTCCAGCACTTACTTTATACTCCATCATGGCACGTACTTTTTTCTCTTCAAACAGCTTGATAGCTTCTTTCTTTGTCATCTTTCTTCCACTTTTTCATTTTTTCTACTTCTCCCTTCTCTAACTCCTTCACTATTCCTTCTTCATCCAATCCGCAGAGTGCATACAACTGTGCAACTGTTCCATGTTCTACGAAATGATCTTGTATACCTATGCGTCGTATTTCGGGAGTGTATTCGTGATCTGCCATAAACTCCAACACCGCACTGCCCATACCTCCGGCTCTGATTCCGTCTTCTATGGTCACGATGTGTCTGAATTGTTTCCCTATTTCATGAAGTAGCTCTTCATCCAGTGGTTTAAGAAAACGCAGGTCATAATGGGCAATACTTCTTCCGGGCTGTTCTTTCTCCACCCGCGCTATGGCTTTGGCGGCTGTATTACCTATGGGACCAATGGTGATGACAGCCAAGTCGTTTCCTTCTTTCAGTTTTCTTCCACGTCCTACAGGAATTTCCTCCAACGGACATTTCCAGTCTACCAATACTCCTCGTCCGCGTGGATATCGTATCACGAATGGTCCTTTATCCGGCAGTTGGGCGGTATACATCAGCTTGCGCAATTCGTGTTCGTTCATGGGCGATGCTACGGTGAGGTTGGGTATCGGACGCATATACGCTAAGTCGAACATGCCGTGATGCGTTGGGCCGTCTTCGCCCACCAGACCGGCGCGGTCGAGACACAACACCACCGGCAGTTTCTGAATAGCTACATCATGAATTACATTGTCATAAGCCCGTTGCATGAACGATGAATAGATGTTGCAGAAAGGCTGCAAGCCATCCTTTGCCATTCCTCCGGAGAAGGTGACGGCGTGGCCTTCGGCAATACCTACGTCGAAAGCCCGCTTGGGCATTTTGGACATGAGGATGTTCATCGAACAGCCGGAAGGCATGGCGGGAGTCACACCTACGATCCTTGGATTGGCTTCCGCCAGTTCCACCAGTGTATTTCCGAAAACGTCTTGGAACAGGGGAGGCATTCCTTCCGTATTGGCTACGAAACGCTCTCCGGTGACGGGATCGAACTTGCCGGGAGCGTGCCATTCGGTGGCGTGTTTCTCGGCAGGGGCGAAGCCTTTTCCTTTGATCGTGTGGAGATGCAGTATTTTGGGACCTTTGAGGTCTTTAATGTCACGCAATACCCTTGAAAGGTTCTTTATGTCATGGCCATCGATAGGACCGAAGTAGCGGATGTTCATTCCTTCGAATATATTCTGTTGCTGGGCGGCCATTGACTTCAGACTGTTGCCGAAGCGGATCAGTGCCTTGCGACGTTCATCGTTCAGGATGCCGAGCTTGAACAACAGGCGGGAAGCCTTGAAACGCAGTTGGTTGTAGCGGTTCGAGGTTGTCAGGTTGAACAGGTATTGTTTCATACCGCCGACACTGCGGTCGATAGCCATGTCGTTATCATTCAGGATAATAAGCAGGTTGTTCGGGGTGGTAGAAGAATTGTTCAATCCTTCAAAAGCCAGTCCTCCGCTCATCGAACCGTCTCCGATGATGGCTATCACATGACGTTGGTCGTCTCCCTTCTTGGCGGCGGCGACAGCCATGCCGAGGGCTGCGGAGATCGAATTGGAAGCGTGTCCGCACGTGAAAGTATCATATTCGCTTTCTTCCGGAGATGGGAAAGGGCGGATTCCTCCGAGTTTCCTGTTTGTAGAAAATGCTTCACGGCGTCCTGTAAGAATTTTGTGGCCGTATGCCTGATGTCCCACGTCCCATACAATACGGTCGTATGGTGTATTGTAGACGTAGTGCAGAGCTACGGTTAGTTCCACGGTTCCCAGGCTGGCGGCGAAGTGTCCGGGGTTGCAGCAGAGTTCTTTAATAATGTCTTGCCTTAGTTCACCGCATACTTCCGGCAGTTGCTCTACGGTTAGTTTACGTAGGTCTTCGGGGTAATTGATGGAGTTTAACAAGTTATATGTTGGTTCACTATTCATGATTCTAGGAAATTTAGTGCAAAAATACGAAAAGAAAGTATATTCGACCTCCTTTTCGGCGAAAAACTTATTTTGTTTCCTACTGTCTAATCAGTCTGTAGTACCAATAATAAATGAATAAATGAGAGTAGGTTAACTATCCAGTTAATCTAAATGGTTACTTTTTATCAATGAACTAATCATTTTACATGTATGTCTTCTTGTTTTATTCCTTTAAATAATGGTTGGCATTCATTGGCTATTTCATCCAATAATTGATTAGAAATATTCATTGATAGCTGATTTGTATGAATGAAATATTGTTCCAGTTCCAGTCGGTATCTATGATACTAAATAAATCAACTCCTTGTATGGATAGTATTCCGTTTTGGTTATCTGCTTTTAGGCTAACTTGTATGTTATTCATATTATGGATAATTATATTTTGCAGTTTGTTGGTTTGATTATCAGATAAAGACAAAGATAAGAAAGTTCTTTTGCTTCTCCAATTATTTGTCATATCTTTATTGTACTTTTGCTTCGAGAAAAAGTTTAAAAAACAATATATTCAATAGATGTCTATTAATGAACTTATAAACCAGTCTGAAGGTCGGCGTTTAGAATTTAAAGGTGAGCTTCCTACAAATTCTGATTTAGCAAAAACTGTAGTGGCTTTTGCCAATGATGCGGGAGGTGAAATTTATATAGGTATCAATGATAACCCGCGACAGATAATAGGGTTGTCCGAAGAAGAATTACCTCGTATTGAAGAGCAAATTAGTAATTTAATATATGATAGATGTTATCCGATTATATTACCTGAAGTCTCTTTTTTAACTATAGAGGACAAACACCTTATTAAAGTGTGTATTTATCGTGGAAGTATGCCCCCTTACTATCTTAAAGATAAAGGGAAGCTGAAAGGAACTTATATTAGGGTTGGTTCAACCAATAAACTAGCTGATGAAACAATTATTGCAGAGTTAGAGCGGAGACGGAGAAATATTTCTTTTGATAGTGAGGTTGTCATGGATAAGTCCGCAGATGAATTGGATATAAGTGGGTTTAAATTACTCTACAAAGAGAAAACAGGTGAAGATTTAAATATTCAAGTGCTTCGTAAACTGGAATTGGTTAAGACTGAACAGGATAAAGAATATCCTACAAAAGCTTTACTTCTATTTTCGGATGATAATTTGCGTAATTCTATGTTTCCGAATGCCAAAGTTGAATGTGCCCGTTTCAAAGGGACAGGAACGGAAGAGTTTTTAGATCAAAAAAGTATTATTGTCCACATTGGGTTACAGGCGGAAGAAACTTATAACTTTGTACTTCGGCATATTAATAAAGCAGCAAATATAGAGGGAGTATATACGGTTTCACGTTGGGAGTATCCAGTGAAGGCAATAAGGGAGATTATCCGTAATGCGATTGTACATAGAGATTATTCTCTGACAGGAAAAGATGTCAAAGTTGCCATATATGATGATATGGTTGAGATCACAAGTCCTGGTCTTTTACCACCCTCTATTGATTATTCGGCAATGGAGAGCCGCCAATCAGATGCAAGAAATAAAGTAATAGCTCCTGTGTTTAAAAGACTTGGCATCATTGACCAATGGGGTAATGGATTGAAAATGGTGGCTGAAGAAATGAAATCTTATCCTGAAATTGATTTATGTTGGAAGGAGGTTGGTTTGTCTTTTCAAGTACAGTTTGTTAAAAAGAATTATCAGGAGAATACAAATATGGAAGATAGTGCCGATAATGAACGAAGACCGGCTCAATCTACTACCCAATCTACTGCCCAATCTACTACCCAATATACTACCCAATACACTACCCAGAAATTAACAGAAGCCCAAAATATGATTTTAAGTTATCTAAGAGAACATCCGGAGGCCACACGGGCGGATTTAAATAGTCATATTGAAGGTATAACAGTCGATGGTATAAAATATAACTTGGCACGTTTACAGAAGTTGGGCTTATTAAAACGCGTAGGAAGCAAACGATATGGGTATTGGGTAGTGCTTGGAGAATAGTTTGAAATTTTTAAAGAGAAAATAATATGGATTTCCGTACACAAATAGAGTTACCTGTTGGTTTACCGCCTATTACTCATGCCGGACAAATACTCATGATGGGATCTTGCTTTGTCCAAAATGTAGGGAATTTTTTGAAAGATGCCAAATTTCAATTAGATTTGAATCCTTTTGGTATTCTTTACAACCCTTCTTCTCTTTCTGCTGTTCTGATTGAAATCTTAAAAAGAAAAGTATATAAGAAGGGTGACTTGTTTTTCCATAATGACCTTTGGCATAGTCCTATGCATCATGGTCTTTTTTCTGGACCTACCTTGGAAAGTACATTGCAGAATATCAATATTCGGCTGTTACAAGTTCATCAGGCTATGCAAAAACTTGACTGGCTGATGTTGACTTTTGGAACTGCTTATGTTTATGAGCAGAAAGAAACGGGAAAGGTAGTGTCTAACTGTCATAAACTGCCTGAGAATAAATTTAATCGTAGGCTTCTGTCTGTTGAAGAAATTGTAGAAGATTATACAGCACTCATCACCGAAATGTCAGCCCTGAATCCGGAACTAAAATGGCTGTTTACAGTCAGCCCGATCCGTCATATACGCGACGGGATGCACGCCAACCAGTTAAGCAAATCGACTCTGCTGCTCGCCATCGACCGATTGCAACAACTGTTCCCGGAGCGAGTGTTCTATTTCCCCTCTTATGAAATCATATTGGACGAATTACGTGATTATCGCTTCTATGCCGACGACATGTTGCATCCGTCTCCTTTGGCGATTCGTTACCTGTGGGAACGCTTCTCCGAAACCTTCTTTTCTCCTGAAACAAAGCAGGTTATCATAGCTGTGCAAGACATTCGCCGGGACTTGGCGCACAAACCCTTTCATCCCGAGTCAGAGGCATATCAACGCTTTTTAGGACAAATAGTGTTAAAAATAGAACGACTTATCGGAAAATACCCGTACTTAGATTTTCAAAAAGAAACAGAACTATGTCATATGCGATTGAATCCATAGCCAAAAGTATCGGTGCCCGCCGTGTGGGCAAACATAAAGCGACTATTGATTGGCTGCTAACAGACAGCCGCTCTTTGAGTTTTCCGGAAGAAACTCTTTTTTTTGCTTTAACTACCAAACGAAATAGCGGAGCCCGTTATATCCCCGATTTATATGACCGGGGCGTACGTAATTTTGTAATTACGGAAGAAGACTTTAAAGAAGTTGAGAATGGAGAGTTGAGAGTTGAGAGTTCTATGCAGCATGATGGTGCGCAGCCCACTCTCAATTCTCAACTCTCAACTCTCAACTTCCTCATCGTTCCCAATCCTCTGAAAGCTTTGCAGAAGCTTGCCGAAACACATCGTGATAAATTTAAGATCCCTGTGATCGGTATCACCGGCAGTAATGGAAAAACCATTGTGAAGGAGTGGTTGCACCAGTTGCTTAGCCCGGATCGTTGCATCGTTCGTTCTCCACGCAGTTATAATTCGCAGATCGGAGTCCCACTTTCTGTGTGGCAACTTTCTGAAGAAGCCGAACTGGGTATTTTCGAAGCCGGCATTTCCGAGATGGGGGAGATGGGAGCTTTGAAACGAATGATTAAGCCTACTATTGGTATTCTGACCAATATCGGTGGTGCCCATCAGGAAAACTTCTTCTCCTTGCAGGAGAAATGCATGGAAAAGCTAACGCTTTTCAAAGACTGTGATGTCGTGATTTACAACGGTGATAACGAGTTAATCAGCAATTGTGTCGCAAAATCAATGCTGACGGCACGTGAGATTGCCTGGAGCCGTACCGACATTGAACGCCCGTTGTATATCAGCCGTGTGACCAAGAAAGAAGATCATACCGTTATATCCTATCGTTATCTGGAGATGGATAATACTTTCTGTATTCCTTTCATCGATGACGCTTCCATTGAAAATGCACTGAATTGTCTGGCAGCTTGTCTTTACCTGATGACACCTGCCGACCAGATAACCGAGCGGATGGCCCGTCTCGAACCGATTGCCATGCGTCTGGAGGTGAAAGAGGGGAAGAATAACTGTGTACTGATTAATGATAGCTATAATTCAGATCTGGCATCATTGGATATTGCTCTCGATTTCCTTGTACGCCGCTCGGAAAAGAAAGGCTTGAAACGGACGCTTATCCTGTCGGATATACTGGAAACCGGACAAAGTACCGCTACGCTTTATCGGCGTGTGGCACAATTGGTACAGAGTAAAGGTATTAATAAACTGATTGGAGTAGGGCAGGAGATATCTTCTTGTTCCGCCCGTTTTGATGATGATCTCGAACGCTATTTCTTTCCTAACACAGAAGCACTCCTTGCATCCAATATACTCAAATCGCTTCATTCGGAAGTGATTCTGGTGAAAGGTTCCCGCGTGTTCAACTTTGATCTGGTATCCGAAGCCCTCGAATTGAAGGTACATGAAACCATTCTTGAAGTAAATCTCGGGGCGATGGTAGCCAACTTGAACCATTACCGTTCTATGCTTCGCCATCCGGAAACAAAGATGATCTGTATGGTGAAAGCATCAGCTTACGGAGCCGGTTCGTATGAAATTGCCAAGAGTTTACAGGAACACCATGTCGATTATCTGGCTGTAGCCGTTGCTGACGAAGGTTCCGAACTCCGCAAGGCAGGCATTACCGCCTCTATTATCATTATGGACCCGGAACTTACCGCATTTAAAACCATGTTTGATTATAAACTGGAACCGGAAGTCTATAATTTCCATCTGCTTGACGCACTCATCAAAGCTGCGGAGAAGGAAGGAATCACCAACTTCCCCATTCATGTGAAACTTGATACAGGTATGCACCGTTTGGGCTTTGCGGTAGAGGATATTCCATTGCTTATCCGTCGTCTGAAGAATCAGAGCGCGGTGATTCCCCGTTCGGTATTTTCTCATTTTGTAGGAAGTGATTCGTCACAGTTCGACGCTTTCACCCGCGGACAGATTGAATTGTTTGAGAAAGGTTCGCAAGAATTGCAGGCCGCCTTCTCTCATAAGATTCTCCGTCATATCTGTAATACGGCAGGAATCGAGCGTTTCCCCGAAGCACAGTACGATATGGTGCGCTTGGGAATCGGACTTTATGGAGTCAGCCCGATAGACAATTCGATAATACATAATGTAAGTACGCTCAAGACCACCATCCTTCAGATCCGGGATGTTCCTCAAGAAGATACGGTAGGATATAGCCGGATGGGGCATTTGGTACGTCCTTCACGCATTGCAGCTATTCCTATCGGTTATGCGGATGGACTGAACCGCCACTTGGGACGCGGCAACGCCTATTGCCTGGTGAACGGAAAGAAAGCTCCTTATGTGGGGAATATCTGTATGGACGTTTGCATGATTGATGTGACGGATATTGATTGTCGGGAAGGCGATCAGGCTATCATTTTCGGTGATGATCTGCCGATTACGGTGTTGTCCGATAAGCTGGAAACGATCCCTTATGAAGTGTTGACAAGTATATCGACACGGGTGAAACGGGTATATTATCAGGATTAATTCACCACAGATTACACGGATTCACACAGATTGAAGAGAATATATAGTAGAAATAAATCGAAAGATAAGCTATAAATCTGTGTGAATCCGTGTAATCTGTGGTGAAAATGATTATATTTGCAGCAACTATTAAAAACCTCTTATATCAAATAAACTTATGACAAACTTATTATTGTTAGGCTTTTTGCCCAGTGGTTCCGAATGGATTATTATCGCTTTGGTTATCCTTCTTCTTTTTGGTGGAAAGAAAATTCCTGAACTGATGCGCGGATTAGGCAAAGGCGTAAAGAGCTTCAAAGACGGTGTGAACGAAGCGAAAGATGAAATAAACAAGGCTAAAGACGAGTTGGACAAACCTGTAGATCCTTCTAAGAACTAAAAGAGCACAACATACGGATGGCAGAAATGACCTTTTGGGATCATTTGGACGAACTGCGTAAGGTACTTTTTCGGGTAGTTGGAGTTTGGTTTGTATTGGCAATAGGCTATTTTATTGCTATGCCCTACCTCTTCGACCATGTGATACTTGCGCCTTGCCACAATGATTTCATATTCTACGATTTATTACGGCATATCGGTAAAACATTTGATTTGACCGATGACTTCTTCACGCAACAATTTTATGTGAAGCTGGTCAATATCAACTTGGCTGCTCCTTTCTTTATTCACATGTCGACAGCATTTTGGATGTCGGTGGTGACGGCTATGCCTTATATCTTTTTTGAAATATGGCGTTTCATCAATCCCGCCCTTTATCCGAATGAGAGAAAGGGCGTGCGTAAAGCATTGACTATCGGAACACTGATGTTCTTCATCGGTGTACTGTTGGGCTACTTTATGGTTTATCCGTTGACTCTCCGTTTCCTTTCTACTTATCAGTTGAGTTCGGAAGTGGAGAATATCCTGTCGCTCAATTCTTATATCGACAATTTTATGATGCTGATTCTCTGCATGGGATTGGCTTTTGAACTTCCATTGGTTACATGGTTGCTTTCTTTAATGGGAGTGGTCAACAAGTCCTTCCTGCGGAAATACCGCCGTCATGCGGTTGTCGTCATAGTGATAGCTGCTGCTATTATTACTCCGACGGGAGACCCGTTCACCTTGAGTGTTGTTGCTATTCCGCTTTATCTGTTGTACGAGATGAGTATTTTGATGATAAAGGACAAGAAGAAAACAGAAGAGGAAGTTGAAGATGAAGCTGGAGATGAAGTTGCCCTGTCCGAAGAGTGAAGCGATAGAATCTTATGAAATCCTTTTAGCAGTTTGCCGGACGGAAGATGCTTATCTTGCCGTAGGATATAAGCAAATGCGCGACTTGCTGGAGCGTATTTGTCGCGCGCAAATGCAAAACGAAAGCTTACAGATGACCGACCTTTCCGCACGAATCAGTTTCGTGGCGGCTAAGGTCGGTCTTTCTGTTGCAGAGCAGAACCGGCTGCATACTTTCCGGCTCACTTCGAATGCTATCTTGAACCGCCAGCAGGAGCCCAACCGGGAACAACTCTTGCGCGATGCGAAAACATTAGCTTTTTTTATTCGTAAACTCCTGGAAGAGGATATTCCCTTGGAATTATACCGCCTACTTCCGCGTGCGGATGCCACCTACCTGGTTGCGCCTCCTGCCCGCGAACGAGTGCAGCGAATGCGTGTCTGCTTCCAGTATGCCGACGAGCAATATTTGTATGTGACTCCCTTGGACGAAGTCTCGGAGAAACCATATTTAGTTCGTTATAATATCCCTCAAATCAATGAAGAGTTTGCAGAAACGTGCAAACTGCTTTGGCGTCATGCCCAGGTCAATTTATTGGATGTTGCAGTGGATGAGGCGGGAATCCTGACTCCTTCTTTCATTGTACTCGAACCGGATTATTTACTTGACATCAGTTCTTTGGCAGAATGTTTCCGTGATTACGGGCATCATCCGGCCAATTATTTTCTTTCCCGCCTTCAACCGATTGAAAATGCCCGGCCTCTGTTACTGGGAAATATAGCCAATCTTTTCCTGGACGAATGGATTCATGCGAAGAGTGAAGACATAGATTATCGTACCTGTATGCAGAAAGCCTTCCGGCGTTATCCTATTGAGCTGGCTGCCTGTTCCGATTTGCGCGACAAAGAGAAAGAACGCCAATTCTTTGAGGACTGCAAACTGCACTTCGATCATATTCGTGAAACGGTCAATGATACCTTTCATGCAGCCGGTTATGAACTGGACAAGACGGATGCCGTGCTCGAACCGTCTTATATCTGTGAAGCACTCGGACTTCAGGGACGTCTCGACTATATGCAGCGGGACATGTCTTCTTTCATAGAAATGAAATCCGGCAAGGCGGATGAATACGCTATCCGAGGCAAGGTAGAGCCGAAGGAGAATAATAAAGTACAGATGTTACTTTATCAAGCAGTCTTGCAATATTCAATGGGAATGGATCACCGGAAAGTGAAAGCCTATTTGCTTTATACCCGTTATCCGCTCCTTTATCCCTCCCGTCCTTCGTGGGCGATGGTACGTCGGGTGATTGACTTGCGTAACCGTATTGTGGCCGATGAATATGGCGTCCAACTACGCAACAGTCTGGAATATACGGCACAAAAACTGGAAGAAATCAATGCCTCCACCTTGAATGAAAGAGGATTGAAAGGACGTTTTTGGGAAACATATCTGCGTCCCTCTATTGATAACTTTCAATCGAAACTGAAAGCTCTTTCTCCACTGGAAAAGAATTACTTCTATGCGGTGTACAACTTCATTACAAAGGAACTTTATACCTCAAAATCCGGTGATGTGGATTATGAAGGACGTACTGGGGCAGCTTCTTTATGGCTTTCTACATTAGCGGAGAAATGCGATGCCGGAGAAATCATCTATGATTTGAGAATAAAGGAGAATCATGCTGCCGATGAACATAAAGCCGGACTTACTTTTTCTTTCTTTAAAAAGGAAAAGGCTGGGAAAACTTTGTTGAATGAGTCTGCCGTAAATGACATTACCGGAGATAAAGCTATTGGAAATGATATTACCGGAAATGAAGCCTCTGCAAGTAAGACTGTCAGAAGTGAAGCTCTTGAAACAGAGACTTCTCTTCCTAATTTCCGTCAAGGCGACGCCATTATCCTTTATGAACGTAACCGCGATACAGATAACGTTACCAATAAAATGGTTTTCAAGGGCAATATCGAGTACCTGACAGAAAACGAAATAGGTATCCGCTTACGTGCTACCCAGCAGAACCCATCCGTACTTCCTGCCGAAAGCCTTTATGCGATAGAACATGATACAATGGATACAACATTCCGCTCGATGTATCAGGGGTTATATATTTATCTTTCTGCAAGGAAGGAACGTCGTGACTTGTTGCTGTCACAGCGTCCTCCTCGTTTTGATGAATCATTGGATTCCATGATTTCCCGTTCGGAAGACGATTTTACGCGAATTGCCCTGAAAGCAAAAGCCGCACAGGATTATTTCCTCCTTATCGGACCTCCGGGAACAGGCAAAACTTCATGTGCCCTGAAGAAAATGGTAGAGACTTTTCATGCAGATAAAGATGCGCAGATTCTTTTGCTTTCATACACCAACCGGGCTGTCGATGAGATATGCAAGTCGCTGGCTTCCATTGCTCCGGCTGTTGATTTTATACGTGTAGGAAGCGAATTGTCATGTGATGAAGCCTACCGCGGGCATCTGATTGAAAATGAATTATCCTCTTGTAACCGTCGTTCGGAAGTGTACGAACGTATCCGGAATTGTCGGATTATTGTGGGAACGGTAGCGGCTATTTCCGGCAAACCGGAACTGTTTCGTTTGAAGCATTTTGATGTAGCCATTATTGATGAGGCTACCCAAATATTGGAACCGCAGTTGTTAGGCATTCTCTGTGCACGTGGAGAAGACGGAAAAGATGCAATAGATAAGTTTGTGTTGATCGGAGATCATAAACAACTGCCTGCTGTGGTACAGCAAAATACGGAGCAATCGGCCATTTATGATGAATCTTTACTGTCTATCGGGTTGACCAATCTGAAAGATTCCTTGTTTGAACGCCTCTACCGGAACTGTACTGCAACAGTTCATCGCTCCTACGATATGCTGTGCCGTCAAGGGCGAATGCATCCGGAAGTTGCTTTGTTTGCTAATCGTGCCTTTTATGGAGGGCGTCTGATCCCTGTCGGCCTGCCTCACCAAATAGAATCATCCGATACTATCTGTCGTTTGGCTTTTTATCCCTCTGTGCCGGAGAAGGCCGGAGCATCTGCAAAGATCAACTATTCGGAAGCACGTATTGTTGCCGACTTAGCTGTTCGCATTTATGAAGATCATCAGGCAGATTTTGACGAATCCCGTACTTTAGGAATCATTACCCCTTACCGGAGTCAGATAGCATTGATAAAAAAAGAAATAGAATCATTAGGTATTCCAGCTCTGAACCGAATTCTAGTTGACACAGTAGAACGGTTCCAGGGAAGCGAGCGTGATGTAATAATCTATTCCTTCTGTGTCAACTACCCTTACCAACTAAAATTTCTATCCAATCTGACGGAAGAAGAGGGTGTTTTGATCGACCGGAAACTGAATGTTGCCTTGACTCGTGCAAGAAAACAGATGTTCATTACAGGAGTTTCCGAACTACTCGAACGCAATCCACTCTATAAAAGTTTATTAAAATTAATAGAAAGCTTCTGAAAAATTGCATCATTTTGCAGATGTTAGTTTTTATTCTCTCTTTATGCAATTCATTAACACCTCTATGTTGAACAAACGCCTATATTTGCAACACGTTTTTTTCATAGAGATTTAGATTTAAGGTTAGAAGAA
>ERZ791620.943-NODE-943-length-13079-cov-2.612945_pt1 | contig 13079 bp, 7 predicted proteins | sample MGYA00509962_ERZ791620 | MGnify/ENA primary metagenome ERZ791620 (study PRJEB30046, sample SAMN00715162) | human gut metagenome | study: EMG produced TPA metagenomics assembly of the A metagenome-wide association study of gut microbiota in type 2...
ACCTTCCTTTGCGGCAGCTGCGCGCGGCGCGATGGAGGCGGCTGTGCCGCACTTGGCCAGCGCGTTATAGACAGCCACTTTCGTCGGCGTGCCGGCCTTGGGGTCTGCGGCCCATTTCAGCAGCGCGGGCTCTGCGGCCGCAAGGCGCTTCTCCGCGGCGGCATAGGCCAGCAGGGCGTCCGGGGCCGGGCTTGCGTCGATCAGTGCGAGGATCTCCCCGTCGGTTCCGGGCGTGGAGATCAGTCCGCGCACGGCGTAGTCGGCGAGGTATTCGTCCGCGGCGTATTTCACGAATACGGGGGCTTCGGCCGCCGTTGCGCATAGTTGCAGCTGCGAGAGCAGGAATGCCTGGTTGGATTTGTCCGTCGAGGCGGCGACGGCGTCCGTCAGTCCGGCGCGGATCTCCCGCGCCAGCTCTTCGCGGCCTGCGGCGGTCACGTAGCTCACCACCCCGTTGATGGCGTATTCCACGGGGGCGTTCTTGCCTTCCGCTGCGGGCACGAGCATGGCGGCCATCATCCGGATTCCGTCGGCTCCGGTCGCCGCGAGTTCCTGCATCAGGCTGTCGAACGCCTTGGGCGTCTGGGCCGGGAGTTGGGCCAGGGCGTCCGCAACGATCGTCTCGGCGGTGCGCTGGCGCGCGTCCTGCGCACCGGCTGCGAAGGGCATCAGGGCGGCGAGGAGTATGGTGATAAATATCTTTTTCATGTTTTTTTCAGGTTTTGGACGTTATCAGATTTTCCACGGCGTGCGCATCGGCTGGTCGATGAGCCGGTTTGCGGCCTCGTCTCCGACGAAGAGCTGCTTGTCGGGATCGAAATGCAGCGTGCGGTTCAGGCGCAGGGCGCATGCCCCGAGGTTCACGAGCGTGGAGCTGCGGTGTCCCTTGAGCTCGTCGAGGGCGAAAGGCTCGCGGTTGCGCACGCATGCCAGGAAATCGGTGTTCTGCGGTTCGGGGTCGGGCATTTCGGCGATCTTCTCCATGACGTCGGGAATCGTGCACTCGAAACCCTGATACACCTTGCCCAGCGGACCTTCGATGTAGGGGACCTTGCCCTTGCTTTCGTAGCCCTCGCCTTCGAGGACGATCTGACAGCCGTCGTCGTAGGTGTATACGATCTTGCGCCAGATGCCCACGGCGTCGGGATGCTGCTGCGGAGCGTCGACCTCGATCTTCACGGGCGAGGTGTCGTCCTTGCCCAACAGGTACTGCACGGGGTCCATGTAGTGCTGTCCCATATCCGTGAGTCCGCCGCCGTCGTAGTCCCAGTAGCCGCGGAACGTGGCGTGCACGCGGTGTTTGTTGTAGGGTTTGTAGGGCGCCGGGCCGAGCCACATGTCGTAGTCCAGCTCTTCCGGGACGGGTTGGGGCTTGAGGTTCTCCTGCCCCACCCAGAAGAATTTCCAGGTGAATCCCGTGGCTCCGGAGATGGTCACCTTGAGGGGCCATCCCAGCAGGCCGCTGTCGACGAGTTTCTTGAGCGGTTCGACCGTCGTGCCCAGTCCGTAGAAGGTGTCCTTGAAGCGGAACCAGGTGTTCAGGCGGAAGATGCGTCCGTTCTGCCGGACGGCCTCCACCACGCGCTTGCCCTCGCCGATGGTGCGCGTCATCGGCTTCTCGCACCAGATGTCCTTGCCGGCCTTGGCTGCCTCGACGGCCATGATGCCGTGCCAGTGGGGCGGGGTGGCGATGTGTACGATGTCGACGTTGGGGTCGGTGATCAGATCCCGGTAGTCGTGATAGCTTTCGAGGGTCTTGTCGAACTTCTTGCGGCCCAGCGCGATGGCGCTTTCGAGGTGTTTGCGGTCGACGTCGCAGACCGCCACCAGGCGGCATGCATCGTTGGAGGTGAAGTGATAGCTGCTCTTGCCGATGCCGCCCACGCCGATGATGCCCTTCGTGAGCTGGTCGCTCGGGGCGACGAATTTGGTGCCTCCGAGCACGCTGCGCGGCACGATGGTCAGCAGCGCCAGCCCGCCTGCCTTTTTCAGAAAATCTCTGCGGTTACTCATAGTATTTCAGGTTGTGTTTTTTTTTTGGATGCAGTCAATAAAATAGGTAGAGAAAACAGCGGTTCCGTCGGATGGGAACCGCCGTTTGTTTACAGGGTCGTCAGCCGGATGTTGCGCCAGAGGACCTTGATGCCTCCTCCGTCGTGAATCTGCAAGGCGATGCGTCCCTGCGCGGCGCCGATCTTCGCGTCGGTGATGTCCGCCATCTCCTCGCCGTTGAGCCACGTCTGCACGCGGTCGCCCTGGACCTTCAGCCGCAGCGTGTTCCAATCCCCCTCCTTGAGAATCGACTCCTTCTCGTCGGGAATCTGCACCAGCCATCCGCGGCCGTAGGACTCGTAGATGCCCGCCGTGTCGTGGTTCTTCGGAGCCACTTCGCACTGCCAGCCGTGGACCTTCACCGGCGGCTCGACGAACGAGCGGAAAAAGACGCCGGAGTTGCCGTTGGCGAGCTGCTTGAACTCCACCGTCAGGTCGAAATCATCGTAGTATTCGCGCGTGGCGAGGTAACCGTATTTTTTGTCGGGACCGCTCTCGCAGACGAGGTTGCCCTCTTTATCCACGTACCATTTCTCGGTGCCGTAAGCTTCCCAGCCCGTGAGGTCCCTGCCGTTGAAAAGTTCGACCTCCCGGCCGGTCTTGCGCGGCAGCTCCTTGATTTTCAGATTGCGGAACGAGGCGGGGTAGCCGTGGTCTTGCAGACAGATGACGCCTCGCTGTGCCAGTCCGTATTCGGGAGCCGTCTCCCATTTGCCGCTGTTCTTGCGTGCGAACCAGTCGTCGGTCCAGGCGTCGAATTCGAGGATTTTGCGGCCGTTGAGCCAATGCTCGACATGGCCGTTGTCGCAGACGATGCGCGATGTGTTCCACTCGCCCTGCGGATTGACGACGAGCGAATCGGGGTTCGGGAGATGCATGGCGTAGTCCACGCCCAGCCGCTGCCACGGTTCGAGTTTCGTCGGGGCGTTCTGCGCCTCCCAGCCGTCGTTGTCGATCAGCTGATATTCGGGTCCGGTGACGTAGGGAACCGCGAAATAGGGGTTCTCGACCACATGGTAGAGCATGCCGCTGTTGCCGCCCGGGGAGAGTTTCCAGTCCCAGTCGAGAATGAAGTTTTCATACTGTTTTTTGGTGACGATGTATCCCGAAAGGTCGCTGCCGTCGCCCGCGGCCTGGATGCAGCCGTCCACGACGTGCCACGGCTGCGTGAGCGAATCGCCGTTGAAGTCTTTCCATTGGTCGAGCGTCTTGCCGTCGAAGAGCAGTTGCCAGCCGTCGGCGATTTCGGCTTCGGGGAGGGGGTTGTGGCGGGGCCCGCACGAGCAGAGGCAGGCCGCGATGATCCCTGATCCGGCCAGCGTGCGGAGCAGATTTCGGAATGAGTTTCGTTTCATGTTTTAAGTAGCTTTTAATGTTTCATCGACTTAATTCGTATTTACGTTCATGGCGCAGAAGATTTTCAACTACGTGTGCAATTGAGAATAATTATGATCTGCGAAGTGACTTACGGTTTTTCAGTTATCTGCGCACGGCTGTTCCCTGGCAAGAACTTCACGAGTACGACGCCGTGGGACGCCACTTCGGTCTCGAAGTGGTCGGAAGTTTTCATCAAGTCCTTCTGTTGCCAAAGGTCGCGTACCGTCTGTTCGCCGCGCAATCCCAACTGGCGGAGCGAAATGCCCATCTTCGCCGGTTGCGAATCCTGGTTGAAGAAGCCGATGGCCATCGAACCATCCTCAAGGTGTTTGGCATAGATTACTTGCTTGTTTTCCTGCCAGACGGGGTAAGCCTGTATGCCCAGCGGGTCTTGGTTGACGTCGTTGACTTCATCGTTGGTGAGCAGGCTCATCGTGAAATCATCCATCTGTGCGATGTCGCAACCGATGAGCATCGGCGAGGCGAGTAGAGACCAGAGGCTGATGTGCGTATACTGTTCGTCGGCTGTCAGTTTCGTGGGATGCAATTTGGGGCCCCAGCCCACCATCCCCACAACCAACATGTCGGAATCGGCCCAATGGCCCGGATGGTTGAAAGCCAGCCAGCGGTCCTGCGAGAACCCGATGCGGCTTATGCTTTCCCATGTATCGCGGATGTCGCCTGTCGTGCGCCAGCAGTTCGCATAACGTTGCCAGACCGGAGCGTCGCCGTAGGGTGCACTGTTCGAGAGGCTGAAGATGATGTCGCGATCGATTTTCCTGAGCATGTCAAACATCTCCCTGACGTGGTAGTAGTTCAACGGATGCCAGTCGTATTTCAGGTAGTCAATTCCCCATTCTGCCCACTGTTTTACATCGGCCTCCACAAAAGAGTAAGGGCCGTGGTGCCAAACTTCACACCGATCCTCCCAGTAGTTACCGCCCGGTTTTTGATAACGATAGTTCTCGTTGTGCAATCCTTTTTCGATCCATTCATTTTCGCCATCGGGACGGTCCGAGTAGCTGCCGATGTGAGCGGCATAGGTACCGATCCACGGAGTCGAGTAAATGCCCACCCGCAAGCCCATGTCGTGAATCTCGCGCGTGAGCGCCGCCATGTCGGGAAATTTTTTGTTGGGCTGAATGGCGTTGTATCGGCCTCCGCGCCGGCCTTGCCAACCGTCGTCAATGTTGATGTAGCTCCAGCCGTGGTCGGCAAGCCCCTTTTCAACCATTGCGCGTGCCGAAGAAAGTATCTGTTCCTGTGTGACGTCGCGTGCCCAGCAGTTCCAACTGTTCCAGCCCATCGGTGGGGTGAGAGCGATTTCGTCACCCACGACGATCCGCAGGTCGCGTTCATAGCGCCCCAGCGCATTTTCGGCGCTCAGGCGGACGGTGTATTCTCCCGTTTTCTTCACGCGGCCGGTGATTCGACCAGTAGCGGGGTTGAGTTTCAGTCCCCGAGGTAGTCCTTCGGCCGAGAAGATCATCGGGCGGATACCCGTCGCTGCGATCGTGAAGAGAAATTCCGAGCCTGGACGCACACCGAAGATACGGGCACCGTTGATGCGTGGTGTTGGAGCTGCTTTCGGGGTCAGGATGTATTTCGACAGGTCAGATGCTCCCTGCACCACATCCTGTTGGGCCGAGATCTCGCCACAGATCGCAGTAAGAATCAAAATCATTAGAAAAGAGATGCGTTTTTTCATGATTTATTTTAATTAAGAACCTTCACTTTTTGGTTCGTTTTGTGATTTTGGATTAGTCGCAATGCGGAAGATAGAATCTCCCAATCCCCTGTGTAATTAGCCTTTATTGAAATCTCGGCAGACGAACGTTGGCTTGTATTGGAAGATACAGCTGGCCATTTTAGATGGGTTAAACTTTCAAGAATGTGCTTTTTCGGTAGAGAAAATAGAGAAACAGCCAACATATGGCGACATAGCCTGCGTTGCTGATCACCCGTGCTATCGCTTCGGGACAATGGGAAGCCGCCCCGCCGAAAAAGAAATTCGCAATGCCGCCGAACCCGACGATTCGTTGCGCCAGATAGATCGTGATGGAATTCAACCCTATTACGCGGAAGAAAAAAGTCCACCGTTTCCAGCCCCGCACGTCGATCAGGTAGTAGAACAATGCAAACAATCCCAAGGAATAGCCCGTTACCACGCAGGTGAACGAACTGCTCCATAGTTTTTTGTTTATGGGTATCCAGCAATTCCAGATGATTCCAATTACCGTGATGGCCACCGCGGCCAGCGCCATGCAAAGTGCAATCTGTTCGCCGCTGAGCGACGACCGTTTCCGGAGCAGAAATTCGCCCGTGAACATGCCAAACAATGCCGAGACGATGGCCGGAAGCGTGCTTAGCAATCCCTCGGGATCGAACGACCCACAGGCGAATGTCCCGGGAAGCCATTGGCGGTCTACCCATCCGGCGATATTCCCGGCTACCGAAAGCGGATCGGTGCCGTCGGGTGCGTCGGGTGCGACGACGAGGTACATCAGCAGCGAATAGCCGATCAGCACGACGGCCGCGAAAACAGCTCGTGTGCGCACTTTGCAATACATGTAAAGCAGGGAGGCGAACATCCACGCCAGTCCGATCCGGCCCAACACGCTCGCCACGCGCAGCGATGCGAAGTCGAAGCGGAATAGTCCATTGTAGATCATTCCCAAAACAATGAGCGTCATTCCCCGGCGGATGACCTTGAACAGAATCCGTCTTTCGCTGATTCCACTGGCGCGTTGTTTGGACAGCGAAAAAGGAAATGATACTCCGGCGATGAAGAGAAATAGCGGGAAGATCGTGTCGTGCTGGGTCAGCCCGTTCCACGATACATGACCCATCTGCCGGGCTATGGCGTCGGTCATGGGATTGGGCCAAAGGGCACATATTGCGGTAATAAGGCCTGCAAAACCCATGATGAAAAGCATGTCAAAACCCCGCAGGGTATCCAATGAAAGCAGTCTTTCGTTCGGTTCCATAAGTTCGGTTATTAAGAGACCGGGCGGAAGGGCTTCGGCCCGGCCCGCCCGCTCTCGTGACAAAAAATCAGTCAATGGAGACGACGCTGATTATCGGCGAGGTTCCCACGGCACCTGCCAGACGGTGGTTGCCTGTGTTGGGATTCTCACCGTTGCAGGCGATGTCGGCAGCGCAGCGCAACCGGCATTGCAACCGGTTGCCTGCAGTGATCTGAGCGCTCAGTGTGAAATCATTGTCGATCTGTGCGTTGTCCGAACCTACTCTCTTGTTGCCCGTGAGGTCTGTGACCAAATCGAGCGTATAGATTACTGATTCTCCGGCTACTTGGGCGGTGCGCTGTGCAGAAATGGGTTTCCAACTTTCGTTGTCAAGGTATTCAAGCGACCAGTAGCGGGCTGCTCCAGCCGCTGAACGGGTGATGAACTTGATGTGCATCACTGTACCGGCAGGCAGCGTCTCCTTGACCGGAATCTGGAAAAGCCAGTAATCGCCCGTCAGCGAACCTGAAAGAAAGGGGTGTCCGGTTTTGCCGACGGCTTTCTGGATGGTACGCGTATTCGCGGCATCTTGGACATAGCTGATCGTTCCTTCGCCGATTTCAGCCGGAAGGGCGTTGTCGAAGACGAAGGCATTGGTATATTTCCCTGTGGCATAGTAGTCGGCCGTAAAAAGCCATTCGACGGGGAAGCCTTTTACAATGTAGGCTCCCTGCTGGAACACGGCAATCGTGCGGGTTTCATCGCCACAGGTCAGCACAAGCGTTCCCTCGCGCTTTTTTCCGGTATTGGCCGAGCAGTTGATCTTGACTTCCCGCGATCTTTCGGCACCCTCCGGGATCAGCGTGCACCAATCCGGTTTCTCGGAAACCTTCCACACTCCGGGGGCTAAAACGATCAGGTTTTGCGTGCCGCCCTCCTTGGCAAACGACCATTCGTCGGTCGACAGGTCAAATGCGAGGGCCTCCTTGTTGTTGTCGTCGCATCCGGCGGCAAGCGCGGCGAGACAGTAAAGTATCGAAAAGTATTTTTTCATGAGATTTGATTTTTAGCGTGTAAAACGATCAATAGCCGGGATTCTGCACCAGATTCGGATTTTTATTGATTTCGCTCATCGGCACTGCCATCCAATAGCTCTTCGGGGACTCGAAGATACGGACACGTCCGCCCTGATTGGCTTCGATCACCTGGTAGAACTCCTCGGCGGTTTTTCCGTCGCGGTTCCACGAGCGAGGTTGTTTGTTCATCACTTCGGGAGCTTCCTTCCAGCGGCGCAGGTCGTGGAAACGGCGACCTTCGAACAGAAACTCGATTGAGCGCTCCTGATGGAGTACCTTACGCAGTTTTTGACCCGTGGGAATGCCTCCGGCAAGGGCCCACGAAGCTTGGAACGTAGGCAGGCCGCAACGCTTGCGCACCAGGTTGATATATTCGAGACTCTGTGTGCTCAGCGATCCGTTATATTCGAAATCGGCTTCTGCATAGCTCAAGTAGAGTTCGGGCAGACGCAGATAGGGGTAAGCGTAATAGTAGAAACTGAACGAATTGCTCGGAATGCTGTAGGTTGAAGCCTTGGGAATCCATTTCTGGCAAAGATAACCCGTACAACTCTGATATTCATCGGTCTCCTTGAGCGTTGATCCATGCAATTCACCGCCGCGCAGATAGAGCGTGATTTCTTTGCCGTCAATCTCATACGTGCCGCGGTCGTAACCCACTGAGGCATAGAACCGCGGTTCCTTGTAGAGATGCAGGTTGACCGTGCCGGCTTCGGCGTTGTAGGCATAGGGGTCAATATCTTTGGTTTCGGGGTCGTCCTCCCACGGAAGTCCGTTCTTCGTGTAGTACATTTCGACGGCCTCCATAGTCGGAACCGAGGTGGTCTTCCAGCCTAACGACATGTTGTTGGCGATCGGGCGGGGCCCCATCAACTGTTGCAGGGTCTGACAGCCACCACGGTCGCCTTTGGCTTCGATAAATTCGAGTCCGTTCCAATGCTCTTTGGTGAAGGCATCACGGTAGTTGCGGCGACCGCGCTCGTCATTGGGCAGACTCGAATCAGCCGAAGTGTAGAGCATGAAGTTTTGCCGGCCGAGTTCGGAGTTGAATTTCTCGGCTACAGAAATGGCTTCAGCCGCAGCCTCCATCGCCTTTTTCCATTTCTCGGGATCATAAGTCGTGTTCATCAGCGGCGTGCCGTCGTGATTGTCGAATCCGACATAGTCGGAGTTGCCGTTGACCAGCGGAGAGGCGGCATAGAGTAGCAGGCGGGCCTTGTAGCTCAGTGCCGACATCCTGGTCGGAAGTCCTAATTCGGTATCGATGACCGTTTCGGGCAGCAGTTCGGCTGCCTTGTCATAGCATTCGGCTATGTATTTCACACACTCGTCGTAGGGCGAGCGGGGGGCAAAGATTTCCGAATCGGGGGCGTCGTTGGGAATGTATCTTTTGACCAGAATGATAGGACCATAATATTCCAGTAACAATTGGTGGTAGTACCCGATCAAATACCATGCTTCGCCGGCATAACGGGCGGCATTCTCCGGACTGATAGCCGGTACCTTGTAGACGTTGTCCAACAAGTAAAAGGCATAGCGGATGCCGCGGTAGATGTCATAGTTTGTACCGCCGCTCGTACTGTAAGGCGCCCATCTGCCGAAATAGGTGACATTAGCATTCTCCTCACCGTAGATGAGACTCTTGCTGGAAAACCAGTAGGTTGTACCCACACCGCCGGTTATCATGTCGTCGCCGGCGAACTGATCGGGCGACCAGTCATATCCAATCAGGTTGGGCATGTAAGTGCGCATGTAGTAGCGGTATTTCTCGGCCTGTTGCGTCGTTTTCCAAATGTCGTCCTGCGTGGCCTTGCCTTCGGGAACGACATCGAGGTATTCGCATGAGGTGAGCAGCAACAGGAATGAAAGCGTGATCAGTATGTTTTTCATGGTCGTGCGGTATTGTTTAGAAGTTGAATTGGAACCCGAGGTTGAACGTCCGTTGGAGCGGATAGCTCAATCCGTTGCCCGAACCTTTTTCGGGGTCCCAGTATTTGAATGGTGAGAAAGTCAGCAGATTGGTTCCTGAAACGTAGACACGCATCATTTTGTAGGAATAGCCGATTTCAGCGGTCTTCAGACGTAGCATCTTGCCGTTGCGCACGTAGAGCGTGTTGGCTTGGCCGTTGTGTTCGTTCCATTGCGAGGAGAGACGCGGATATTTGGCGTCGGGATCAGGGCTCGACTCGCTCCAATGTTCGTCAGCGATCCATTGCATCAGCCCGAATCCCGGCTTGGCCTTAGTCGAGAAAGGATGGGCATCATACATGATAATTGAAACTTTTCCCTGGCCTTGGAAGAACGCCGAACAGTCGAAACCCTTGTATTTGAGCGAGAATCCGAATCCGTATATGATCTCCGGGACTGTCGGGTTGCCATTCCAGCACTTGTCGTTGTCGTCGATGACCTCGTCATTGTTCAAGTCCTTGTATTTAATGTCGCCGGGCTGGAGTGGATAGCGGGTCGCGTAGACGCTCTTGGGTGACGAAGCGATATCTTCCTCATCCCGATAGAGTCCCTCGGCGATCAGACAGTTAATCGAGTTGATCGGGTGGCCTTTCTTGTATTGGTAGCCCCACTTGTATTGGGGTTCGTCCATCGAAACGATCTCGTTGTGGGCGTAGGTGAACGTACCGCGCAGCGAGAGGATCAGATCTTTGGAGAAAGCTTTGTTATAGTCGATCGAGATGTCTACGCCGCGGTTGTCCACCTTACCAATGTTGCCCCAAGGGGTGATGCCCGACATGCCGAACGACGAGGGTAGCGACGAACGCTGCATAAAGATGCCCGAACGCTTCTCCTTAAACCAGTCGAAGATGATGTTCAAACTGTCGAATAGACCGATCTCCACGCCGATGTCAAGTTTGCGGCTCTCCTCCCAGGTGGCGTTTTCGTTGCCGTAGATTGAAAGAATAGGGCCTCGTTTTTGGTCGAAGTTGGTTCCAATCATCACATCGTACCACTGATCCATGGCCACGGTACTTAGGTAGGGAAAGCGGTCCTTGTAGTTCGATGAGATTACGTCGTTGCCAACCAGACCGTATGAAGCGCGCACCTTGAAGAGGTTGACCTTATCTTTGATCCCCTTCCAGAAAGGCTCGTTCGAGATCACCCATCCGCCGGCGATCGAGGGGAAGAATCCAAAGCGTTTGCCCGGAGCGAAATTCTCCGAACCGTTGTAACCGAAATTGGCTTCGATCAGGTAGCGCTTGTCGAATCCGTAGGTAACACGGCCCGCGAGGCCCTGTTGCCGGTAGGGCAACGAGGCATACTCCTCGGCATCGGAAATATTCATGTTGCGCTCTTTTTGATGGTAAACAAACGTTGCGCCCACGTCATGCTTCTTATTGAAAGTGCGTGCATAGTCGAGTTTGACCTGGAACGCCAGTTCCCGGTAGCCATCGCGACCGCGGCTGGTTCCCAGATAGGTTGTGCCGGTATTAGTCGAGGAGCTCGTGTAGCTGTAATTGCCGTCAGCGTCTACGTCGTAGCTAGAGAGTTGATACATGAACGGCGTGAACGAGCGGTTGACAGCCGAATAAACGCGGTTATAGAATGTGGCCATGCCGGTTAGGCTCAACCCTTTGGTGACGAAGTCGAGGTTCTGGCAGACGGTCAGTGCCGAGGTGAAATGGCCACGGAACTTATCGCTGTAACCGCGGCAGAGCTGGGCGTAGGGGTTGATGAAAGTGTTGCCATCCCAAGCGTTCGCGGTGCCGAAACGCACGAACGTGTCAGTCTCCTCGCCGGGTAGCGTGGCCGGAAATTCGCAGGGCAGGGCCGAAAGCGCATAGGTGAAAAGCGAACCAACGCTTTCGATGGGTGCATGATTGTAGTGCAGCTGGGTGTTCATCTTCAGCGATACGCGCGTGGTTTTGGTGGCGTCGGCCGAGACGTTGGCTTGGAAAAGGTATTTCTGCGAATTGATGTTTGTGTCGAACTTCGAGGTGGAGGGGGCGCGCATGATACCGTTCTCATTAAACGCCGAGGCATTGAGGAAATAGTCGATCTTCTTGGCCCCGCCCGTCATGTTGAAGTTGAAGTTCTGGTTGAAGGTGCTGTTTTTGAAAAGCATGTCGTACCAATCTACGTTGGGATAAACGTAGGGATCGAGCCCCAGTTTAGTGCCCATGATTTTTTCGCGGCTATAACGTGGATTCTCGCCGCGCGTGGCACAGGCCTCGTTGTAGGTCTCCATGAAGGTTACACCGTCGGCGATCTTAGGAATGCGTGTCGGGGCCGACACGCCCAACTCAGCCCGCACGTTAACGGTCATCTTCTCCGAATCGCGGCCATTCTTGGTGGTGATGAGCATCACGCCGTTGGCGCCGCGTGATCCGTAAAGGGCTGTTGCCGTGGCGTCCTTGAGCACCGAGAACGATTCGATGGTCTCGGGCGGAATGTTATTGAGCATCTGATTTGTGATCTCCACGCCGTCGAGGATCAGCAGCGGCGACTGTCCCGATCCGAAGGTCGAGATTCCGCGGATCCAGAAATTGGCGCCGTCGGCGCCCGGCTCGCCCGATTTCTGCACGGCGATCACGCCGGCGATCTTGCCGCTGAACGAGGTCGAGAGGTTGCTCGACGAGGTTTGCAGGTCGCTCGGCTTGACCGACTGCACGGCGCCCACGAGCGACTCTTTCTTCTGCACGCCGAAGCCGACCACCACCACGTCTTCGAGTTTGTTCGAAGCGTCGGCCAGCGTGATGAGTTTGAAGAGGTGGATGTCCCGGACGGAAATTTTCTTGGTGTCGTAGCCCAGGAACGAAACGGTGACCGTCTTGGCCGAAGCGGGCACGGTCAGTTTGTAGTTGCCGCCGGCGTCGGTGGTCGTGCCGACGTTCGTGCCCTCAACATAGATGTTGGCTCCGACGATGGGCTGGTTGTCGGCCGAGGAGATGACCGTTCCGGCGACGGTCATCTCCCCGTTCGGGGCCGCCGGGGCGGAGACCGGCGAGCGGCGGGAGATGGTGACCAGTTTCCCCCCCCCTTTGACGGTATAGCGCAGCGATTTGTCGAGCACCGTGTCGAGCACGGTCTGAAGCGTCGCGTCCTTGAACGTTGCCGTGACCGGCCTGCTGACGTCGACGTCCTCGTTTTCGAAGAGGATCGAGTAGCCGGTTTGCCGCTCCACCTCTTCCAGCACCGTTTTCAGCGGAACGCTCCGGAAGGCTTTGGTGACGGTTTGCGCGTTGAGGGCGACTGTCAGCAGCAGGCACGGGATCAACGCTGCAATCTTCTTGAATAGGAGATTTACATGCATAAGTTTTAAGATTTAGGTTTGTTTGGAAAGAAGTTTTTTCAGGGTTCGGTTTTTCGGGGGCGGCTGTCGACGCGGTAACCGCAGGTGTCGCGCCTGACGCTGATCGGCAGGATGTCGCACAACCCGCCCATGATTGATTCGATGTCCTGCGCCTCGGTGATTGATATGCGGAAGGTCTTGTCGTCGAACGCGTCGGTGCAGAGTTCGATCTTCACGTCGTATTCGCGGGCGAGCCGCCGGAGCAGGGCCGGGAGGGAGATCGCGTCGTAGCGGATGATGCCGTCGATCCAGCTGCGGAACTGGTCGGTGTCGACCTGCCTGCGCGACGCCTCCATCGTCCGGCCT
>ERZ791620.974-NODE-974-length-12765-cov-2.192132_pt1 | contig 12765 bp, 7 predicted proteins | sample MGYA00509962_ERZ791620 | MGnify/ENA primary metagenome ERZ791620 (study PRJEB30046, sample SAMN00715162) | human gut metagenome | study: EMG produced TPA metagenomics assembly of the A metagenome-wide association study of gut microbiota in type 2...
CACCAGAAAAGTGTGACGACGAGTCTGGGTAATCACTCCCGTGCGGGCATCCACCAAGATGATAGCCAGGTTCGCCGTAGATCCGCCGGTAATCATGTTACGGGTGTATTGTTCGTGTCCCGGAGTATCCGCGATGATAAATTTACGTCCATTAGTAGAAAAATAGCGATAAGCCACATCAATTGTAATTCCCTGTTCACGTTCAGCCTTCAAACCATCCAGCAATAACGCATAGTCGATATGCTCACCTGCATTTCCTACACGCTTACTATCACGTTCCAGTGCATCCAGTTGATCTTCATACAATTTCTTACTGTCAAACAACAAGCGTCCGATCAATGTTGATTTTCCGTCATCCACCGAACCCGCCGTCAACAGTCTCAATAAGTCTTTCTGTTCATCCTTGTCCAGAAAAGCTTTTATATCTAATTTATTATCTGCCATTACTAGTTACAATTAAAAGTATCCTTCACGTTTCTTTTGTTCCATACTACCCTCCTGGTCAAAGTCAATCACACGGGTAGTACGTTCACTCTTGGTGGTAGTCATCATTTCTTCCACAATCTCTTCGATTGTAGCAGCTCCGCTTTCCACCGCCCCAGTCAGAGGCCAACAGCCCAACGTACGGAAACGCACCATCTTCATTTCAATCTGATCCCGGTACTTTTCAGGCAAACGCTCATCATCTGCCATAATAATATTACCATCCAAATTAATCACCGGACGTTCCTTAGCATAATAAAGCGGAACAATCGGAATATTCTCCAGACGAATATACTGCCAGATATCCAACTCTGTCCAGTTACTAATCGGGAATACACGGATACTTTCCCCTTTGTGCACACGGGCATTATAAATATCCCACAATTCAGGACGCTGATTTTTCGGGTCCCATTGATGAAATTTATCCCGGAAAGAGAAAATACGTTCCTTCGCACGTGACTTTTCCTCATCGCGGCGGGCCCCACCAAATGCAGCATCAAACTTATATTTATCCAGCGCATGAAGCAATGCCTGCGTCTTCATCAAGTCTGTATGCACTTTACTTCCATGCGTAAAAGGTCCTACCCCTGCATGAAAAGCCTCCATATTACTTTCCACGATCAGATTCCATCCGTACTTCTTCGCATATTCATCACGGAACTGAATCATCTCCTTGAACTTCCATTTCGAATCGATATGCATCAACGGGAATGGCACTTTACCCGGATAAAACGCTTTTTCAGCCAAGCGTACCATCACCGAGGAATCCTTTCCGATACTGTAAAGCATCACCGGATTCTCAAATTCCGCCGCCACCTCGCGGATGATATGAATAGACTCGGCTTCGAGTTCCTTCAAGTGGCTTAATTTATATTCTTCCATTATTTTTAAAATTATGAATTACGAATTATGAATTTGCTGATAACCGCATACTAATTCTTCATCCCTAATTCCTCATTCTTCATTTTATACTCTTCACTTTTGGCAAAACAAGCTCCAACAAACGGTTCACCGACTCCTCCAAAGTCAATTTGGAAGTATCCAGTGACAAAGCCGGATGTTCCGGAACCTCGAATGGTGCGGAAATTCCTGTAAAATTCTGAATCTCCCCTTTCCGTGCCTTCGCGTATAAGCCTTTCACATCACGTTTCTCACACTCCTCCAGCGGAGTGCTAACGAAAACTTCCAGAAAATCATCCTTACCGATAATATTCGCAGCCATTTCGCGAATATCATTATTAGGGCTGATAAATGCAGCAATCGTAATGATGCCACTATCCAAAAACAGCTTAGACACTTCAGCTATACGACGAATATTTTCCACCCGGTCCGTTTCGGAGAATCCCAGGTTATTATTAATTCCACTACGGATATTATCCCCATCCAAGATACGGCAAAGCAATCCGCGCTTATGGAGTTCACGTTCCAATGCAATAGCAATCGTGCTCTTTCCGGAGCCGCTCAATCCGGTAAACCAGATCATAATGCCTTTTTGTTTCAATAAAGCTTCGCGGTCTTTCCGCTGTAACATTTTTTCAAAAATCGGATAAATATTTTCTGCCATATAAACTTAGTTACTGATTTACACCACAATTTCAGTATTTCATATTTCCTGTTTGTTTTATTTTACAATAAACCAGGGATTTAATAAATCTTCTTTGTTGTAGGCCAAGGGAGTGCACCCATCCTGGTGATATAATTCTTTCCCGGCAGCCTTTGCGATAGCATGACCTGCAGCGGTATCCCATTCCATGGTCGGAGCAAAACGGGGGTAAATGTCAGCAGTTCCTTCTGCTACCAGGCATATTTTAATCGAACTACCGATAGAAGTCAGTTTGACTTCTCCGTGTTCTTTTTTTAATTCATCGATAAAATTCTCTGTATCGGAACTCATGTGCGATCTTGAAGCCACAACGGTATAAACCGGATCTTCGCGGTCCAGAGGCAGACGCCGGGCTTGATTTTCCAGTGCGTCGAAATCCATATCCGGGGAATATTCCGGATGATCGGCCCGATAAGCTCCGTTTCGGATCGTTCCGTAGTACAGGATTTTTTTTACCGGAATATAAATTACCCCTAAGGCAGGACGTCCGCCGTAAACGAGAGCTATATTGACAGTGAACTCGCCGTTCCGTTTGATAAATTCTTTTGTACCGTCCAAAGGGTCGACGATCCATACCGTTTGCCATTGTTTACGAATAGCATAGGCTGTGGCCTTGTTTTCTTCGCTGATAACCGGATAAGGCGTATTTTTCAACTGTTTCAGGATAATCTCGTTGGATACCCGGTCGGCAATAGTCAGCGGAGAATGATCCGCTTTGTGTTCGATTTCGAAATCCGAAGCCGGATCGTCGTATATGTCTAATATAGCCTTACCAGCTTGCAATGCTGCTGTTATAGCCGTCTGTAGTAATGAATTCATAGTATTTTCTGCATGCCTGGCAAAGGTATCAAATTTTTTTATATTTGCAGTATTTGCCGGATATTATCTGGTCCGGCCGTTCCGTCCCGTTTCGGGAATCGTTATTTTAATTTTTCCTGTCTATTCTTTATTTCCCGGTTATGGTATTTCAATAAGAAATAGTTATCTTTGTGTGCTTTTGATCACGTGAAAATAAATTATTATATTAAAGCATGACTATAGTTTTCTATCAGAAAGACGCCACGGTATATGCCGTACAGTATCAGACGTCTGAAAATTCTCTTGATGTCAGTAAATTAGAATGGTTGTTCAGTGGTGCGCACAAAATACAAGGTGATGCCCTGAAAGGTTATTTTATCGGTCCTCGCAGGGAAATGATTACGCCGTGGAGTACGAATGCAGTCGAGATTACGCAGAATATGGGGATCGGGGGGATTCTCCGGATAGAGGAATTTACACAGACGGCTTGTGACAATATACCTTACGACCCGATGTTGCAGGCATTTTATAAAGGTTTGGACCAACATATCTTTACAATCGATAAACAACCGGATCCGATCATTTACATCGATGATATTCGTGCCTATAATGTGAAGGAAGGATTGGCTTTGAATCCCGATGAAATTGCTTATCTGGAAGGATTGGCTGAAAAATTAGGACGGAAATTGACCGATTCCGAAGTATTCGGTTTTTCGCAGGTCAATTCGGAACACTGCCGTCATAAAATTTTTAACGGTACCTTTATTATCGACGGAGAAGAGAAAGAAAGTACACTCTTTAAACTGATTAAGAAAACTTCTCAGGAAAATCCGAATCGGATTGTTTCCGCTTATAAAGACAATTGTGCGTTTATCGATGGGCCGCAGGCGGTGCAATTCGCTCCGCATACCCATGATAAGCCGGATGTTTATGAGACGAGAGAAATAGATACGGTCATTTCGCTGAAAGCCGAAACGCACAATTTCCCGACAACCGTAGAGCCCTTCAATGGAGCGGCAACAGGTAGCGGTGGAGAAATTCGTGACCGTATTGCCGGAGGACAAGCAGCCCTTCCGTTGGCCGGTACAGCTGTGTATATGACCTCTTATCCCCGTTTGGATGCTTCCCGGATTTGGGAACAGCATATCGATCCCAGAAAATGGCTTTACCAGACTCCGGAGGATATTTTGATCAAAGCTTCCAATGGTGCTTCTGATTTTGGAAATAAGTTCGGTCAGCCGTTGATCTGTGGCTCCTTATTGACTTTCGAACACGAAGAAGACGGACGTACCTATGGGTATGATAAAGTGATTATGCAGGCCGGTGGTGTGGGCTTCGGTAATCGTCAGCAAGCCATGAAGAAAACACCTGGAGTAGGAGATAAAGTGGTGTTGTTGGGAGGTGACAATTATCGGATCGGTATGGGAGGTGGTGCCGTTTCTTCTGTCGATACCGGGGTTTATGCCGGGGCTATCGAGTTGAACGCGGTACAACGGTCTAATCCTGAAATGCAGAAACGGGTTTGTAATGCGATCCGGGCAATGGCCGAGAGCGAAGTGAATCCGATTGTTTCTATCCACGATCACGGTGCCGGAGGACATTTGAATTGTTTATCCGAGCTGGTGGAAGAAACCGGAGGTAAAATACATATGGAAAATCTCCCTGTCGGCGATCCGACCTTATCTGCAAAAGAAATCGTGGGGAATGAATCACAGGAACGGATGGGATTGGTGATGAAGGAGAAGGATGTGGCCGAACTGAAACGTATCGCAGACCGTGAACGGGCTCCGATGTACGTCATCGGTGAAACCACCGGAGATATGAAGTTTACTTTTGAGAATGCAAAAACTCATGAGACTCCGATCGATCTGGAACTGAAAGATATGTTCGGTAATCCTCCTAAGACGATTATGGAGGATAAGACCGTTAAAGAAAAATATGCCGGTCTGGAATACTCCGCCGATAAATTGGAAGAATATTTGGAGCAAGTGTTACAAATAGAGGCGGTTGCTTCTAAGGATTGGTTGACGAATAAGGTAGACCGTTCAGTATCGGGCCGTATCGTGCGTCAGCAGTGTGTCGGTCCTTTGCATTTGCCTTTGAGCGATGTTGCTGCCGTCTCTTTGGATTATAGCGGACACCATGGGATAGCAACCTCCATCGGACATGCTCCTGTAGCTGCCATGGCCGATGCTCCTGCGGGTTCACGTTTGGCTATTGCCGAAGCGCTGACTAATCTGGTATGGGCGCCGATCGAACAGGGATTGAAAGGAATCTCACTTTCTGCCAACTGGATGTGGCCCTGCCGCAATGAAGGAGAAGATGCCCGGTTGTATCAGGCGGTACAGGCTGCCAGCGACTTTGCTATCGAGTTGGGAGTGAACATTCCTACCGGGAAAGACTCACTTTCTATGACCCAGAAATATGGGGACAAAAAAGTGTATGCTCCGGGAACGGTTATCATTTCTACTGTCGGCGAAGTAACCGATTTCCGTAAAATTGTCATTCCTGTATTGAAAAATGATCCGGCTACCGAGATCGTCTATGTCGATTTCTCATTCGATAAATTGAAATTGGGTGGTTCCAGCTTTGCCCAGATTCTGAATAAAGTGGGCAAAGAAGTGCCCGACGTTAGGGATAGCGAGTATTTTGCCCGTGCATTTACAGCTATTCAGCAATTGGTGGATGAAGGTATCGTTTTGGCCGGACATGATATTTCTGCCGGAGGTATGGTAACGGCACTGCTCGAAATGTGTTTTGCAGATAATCGTTTGGGTTTGGATATCGATTTTTCATTCCTGGCTGAAAAAGATATGATTAAGATCTTATTCGCTGAAAATCCCGGCGTACTGATTCAGATAGCGGATAAGGATGCTAAAAAGGTTTCCGCTCTGATGGATAAAGCCGGTGTTGCTTACGCTTTCTTAGGAAAGCCGGGTAAGGCGGGATTACTGAACATCAAGAAGGATGCGGATAGCTGGTCGTTGGATATCCCTTCTTTACGTGATTTTTGGTTTAAGACTTCTTATTTACTCGACCGGCGTCAGAGTGGAGAAGAGAAGGCATTGGAGAGATACAAGAGCTATAAACACAATGAGTTGAAATATAAATTCCCACAAGGTTTTACCGGCAAATTGGCTGATTTGGGCTTGCAGTTGAACCGTACTGCTAAATCGGGTATCCGGGCTGCTGTGATCCGGGAGAAAGGGTGCCAGTGTGAGCGTGAAACGGCCTGGGCTTTGCATTTGGCCGGTTTTGACGTGAAGGATGTACACATGACCGATTTGATCAGCGGACATGAAACTCTCGAAGAGGTAAATATGATTGTCTTTGTCGGAGGATTCTCGAATTCTGACGTGTTGGGTTCTGCCAAGGGGTGGGCCGGCGCTTTCAAATTCAATGAAAAAGCACGACAGGCTTTGGAGAATTTCTATAAACGCGAAGACACCTTGAGTTTGGGTATTTGTAACGGATGCCAGTTGGCTGTTGAACTGGGACTTATTTATCCCGAGCATGCTGAAATGCCTAAGATGTTGCATAATGACTCCCATAAGTTTGAATCCGGTTTTGTCAATGTAACGATTCAGCCGAATCATTCTGTAATGTTAAAGTCTTTGGCAGGTAGTCGGTTAGGTATCTGGATCGCTCATGGAGAAGGTAAATTCAGTTTGCCTTATGCCGAGAGTGAATACCATATTCCGATCAAATACAGTTACGATGCCTATCCGGGTAATCCGAACGGTTCACCGTTCGCTACAGCGGCGATCTGTAGTAAAGATGGCCGTCACCTGGCGATGATGCCTCACTTGGAACGGTCTATCTATCCATGGAATTGGGCATATTATGCTGAAGGACGCAGTGAGGATGAAGTGAGTCCGTGGATCGAGGCTTTTGTCAATGCCCGGAAATGGATAGAGGAAAAAGTGAAGGCATAAGCTGAATGTAGTAAGATCGTGTTCATAAACGACGAAGATTATATCGATTTATAACAGGAAGGTTCGATCGCCTTCCTGTTTTTTTTACTTGGACGAGATGTCGGAAAAAAGGTGATGGATAAAGAGTACCGAATTATGAAAACGATCTACAGATATGCAGCAGGACCGGGAGAGGAGATTCGGGAAACAGTGCGGTAAACTGATTTGTATGAATACTACAAAATGGTAAATGCCTTCCTGGGGGATGTGATTATCGAAAAAGCTTTTCAAAAAGAAGGGAACTTTGGAGGGGAGAGGTTGTACATGTCGGATCACTCGCTATTATCGGCAGTCTGGAAAATGAACGTATTCAGATCAGATAAGGAAGAAGTATCAACGGTTGCAAGAGTTGGCCTTGGTCAGTCTGATCGTTGTCACTCTTGTAACCGTTGAATTTTTAAATTTACATTGTCGTTCCGATAATCCCCTTTTTAGATTGTTCGATAAAATCTACCAGGTAAGTGATTTCCGGACTGAGAGGAATAATATCTTTGATTCTTCGCAGGGCATTTTCCAGACTGGTACCGCATTGATAAATTTGCCGGTAACATTTAGCTATATTATCGATCACATTTTCGGTGAGATGGCCTTCTTTAGCCAGGATCAAAGCATTGATTCCATAGTAACTGATCGGATTGTGGGCCGCCACGATATAAGGCGGAACATCTTTGTTGGCGCGGCAGCCGTCACGCAATAGTGCCCAGCTTCCGATACGGCAACCGTGTTTGACGATCACTTCACTACCTAAAATCGCCTTGTCGTCGATAATACAGTTTCCTGCTGTTTTGGCACCGTTTCCCAATACACAATGGCTGCCTAAATGGGTGTCGTGTGCCAGATGTACACCTTCCAGCAGAAAGTTACCGTCTCCGATTATCGTACAATCGGTTGTGTTCGTGCCCCGGTTAAGGATCACTTTCTCCCGTATGGTATTGTGATTACCGATTTTCAGGAGGGTATCCTCACCCTTGAATTTAAAATCCTGAGGAGTAGCACCGATGATGGCACCCTGATAGATGATATTATCCGTTCCCATACGGGTGCCACTGAGAATACTGGCATAAGGCATGATCGTACAATTGTCTCCGATTTCGACATTCTTGTCGATATAGGCAAAAGGATGAATGGTAACATTCGCTCCGATCCGGGCTTCTTTATCTACATACGCTAAAGGACTGATCATATTTTTTGTTTTTAAGGTTAGTGTCGTTATTTAGTGCCTCCACCCAATGCATGGTATAGGTTTACTACGGCCTGCAAACGCTGGAACTCATCGGAAATTCCGGACAACTGAGCGTTTAACAGCGATTGTTGTGCTGTCAGTACTTCCAGGTAATTCGTATTAGAGGTACCTAAAGTTAGTAATTCCTGTGTATACTCCACCGATTTTTCCAATGAATTTATTTGTTTCACCCGTTGTATCCGTTTATCTTCAGCCGATTGATACAGACTCAGTGCATCGCTGACATCGGCGCCTGCATTCAATATCGCTTGTTCGAAACTTAACATCGCCTCTGCTTGCTGGGCTTTGGCAATCTTTAAGCGGGCAATATTCGCTCCCCGGTAAAATAAAGGTTGGGTCAGTGAACCGATTGCCGAGGCAATCATTTTTCCGGGATTGATGATCGTGTTCCCGGCTTGATTGGTCCATCCATAAGTCCCGCTGATGGAGATCGACGGATAGAAAGCAGCACGTGCTTCGTTGGCATTATAATATGTTCCTGCTAATGCCATTTCTGCCGCTTTGACGTCCGGACGGTTGGATAACAATTGTACCGGGACGCCGGTATGCAGTATTGTCGGGAGTTGTTGGTCCTCCAGCTTGCCGCGTTCGATTTTCTGAGGAGCTTGTCGCAACAGTAAGGATAAGGCATTCTCGGTTTCCCGGATCTGATTTTTCAGGTCGGAGATAGAAGCCAGCACCATATAATAATTGGCTTCGCTTTGTACAACTCCTGCTTCATTGACCATCGCCGCCTCTTTCATCGCTTTCATGGTCTCGACATTTTCTCCCCATAATACGGCAGTTTCTTCTGTGATCTGCAACTGCTTGTCGAGCATCAGTAAGGTGTAATAATAATTGGCTATTGCAGCGACAACCTGGGTTTGCACAGCTTGTCGATAGGCTTCACTCCGTAATAAGGCTGCTTTCGCCGCCCGTTTTGTATTTAGAATCTTTCCGAAAAGATCCAATTCCCAACTTGCTGAAACGGGCAGGGACCAGCTCCAACTGCCTTTCATCCGGTCGAAACTACTCACTCCGCCTTGGGGGGCAAGGGTAAGAGAAGGAAGGTAGGATAAACGCGAAGTCATCAGGCTGGCTTGAGCTTCTTTTACCTGCAACATAGCGGTTTGTAAGTCTGTATTTCTTTCGAGACCCAAGCGGATCAACACTTGTAATTGAGGATCGGTGAAAACCTTCTCCCAGGGTAGATTGGCCATATTGACGGTATCGGATACCAGGGTATCGTTCACCGAAACAGGATCCCTGTACAAGCCTTGCGTATCTACTTCGGGACGGCTGTATGGTTTGTATATATGGCAGCTGCCCAGTAGAGCTGCCATACATAAAGGATATATAATCGTTTGTATTTTCATGGTATTTCTTATTTCGTATATTGTTCAATTTCAGAGGCGATATCCGTATTATCCGTATCATGCCATTCCAGCGGTTTGACTTTTTCCTGGATATGTTCGAAAACAACAAACAAAGCCGGAACAATAAAGATCTGACAGATCATTCCGATAAACATACCACCGATCGCTCCGGTTCCCAAAGTGCTGTTACCGTTGGCTCCGACTCCATGAGCGAACATCAGCGGCAGCAATCCGATGACCATAGCCAGGGAGGTCATTAAGATGGGGCGTAACCGGGCAGAAGCTCCCGATACGGCTGCTTCGGTAATGCTCATACCGGTTTTCCGGCGGTCTAAGGCGAATTCAGTAATCAATATCGCATTTTTAGCCAACAGACCGATCAACATGATCAAAGCGATTTGCATATAAATGTTGTTTTCTACTCCCATGATCTGAGCGAAAATAAAACTACCCATCAATCCGGAGGGGACGGAAAGCAGTACGACCAGAGGCAGAATATAACTTTCATACTGTGCACTCAGCAACAAATAGACGAATACGAAACACAGTGCGAATATCATCGCTGTCGTACTCCCGCTACTACTTTGTTCTTCCCGGGTCATTCCGGAAAATTCGAATCCATACCCTGTTGGCAAGGATTGGGCGGCAACTTCTTCGATAGCTTTAATCGCCTGTCCGGAACTATAGCCGTCAGCCGGCGAACCGTTCACACTCATGGAGGTAAACATATTGAAACGCTTGATGTTGTCGGGACCGTATACTTTTGTCAGCGTCATAAATTGACTGATCGGTGCCATTTCGTTTCCGTTCCGGATTTTGACGTTTTGCAGAGATTCCGGATTGATCCGATAACGGGGATCTGCCTGAATCATTACCCGGTATAATTTACCGAAACGGTTGAAATTGGATGCATATATACCGCCGTAATAGCCTTGCAAAGTAGTTAGGATATCGTTGGGACTGATACCGGCTTGCTTACATTTGGCTGCATCTATATCGATCATATACTGAGGGAAAGTGGGGTTGAAAGACGTTTGAGCCGTAGCGATTTCAGGCCGTTCTTTCAATTTCCCCAGAAATTCCTGAGCAACTTCATAGAAAGTATTCAAATCTCCACCGGTTTTATCCTGTAAGTTGAACTCGAAACCGTTGGTGACACTGTAGCCGGGGATCATCGGAGGGGCGAATAACAATACTCGGGCATCTTTGATCAGAGATTGAGCCTGCATATATAGGGTACCGATTACCGTATTGGCATCTTCCCCTTTACCCCGTTCTTTCCAGTCTTTCAATTTTATGATCAGCGTCCCGTATGAGTTACCTTGTCCTGCCAGGAAGCTGTAACCGGTTACCTGGGTCCTGCTCTTCACTGCCGGATTGGCTGCCACCAAACTGTCTACCTGTTCCATAACGGCTTCGGTTCTCTCCTGGGCGGTACCCGGTGCCATATCGACTACGGCGAAAATGGTTCCGGTATCTTCATTGGGAACCAATCCGGTAGGAGTGATGTTCATCAGGAAGATCATAACGACGATAGTCGCTATAACGATGGCAAATGATAAAAATTTACGACGGATAAAGAATGTGATTCCTCGTTCGTACTTTTTCAGGGTAACATCATAAGCGGCATTGAATGCGATATGGAAACGTTCGATCAGAGAAGTCTTTTTCTTCTCTCCGTTTTTATCGTGGGGATGTAAAAATATAGCACACAATGCAGGACTTAACGTTAAGGCATTGATTGCCGATAGGCCGATAGCAATAGCCATCGTGAGCCCGAACTGCCGGTAGAAAGTTCCTGAGGTTCCTGTCATAAAACTTACCGGAATAAATACAGACATCATGACCAGGGTGATGGATACAATGGCTCCCCCCAGTTCGCTCATCGCATCGATAGAAGCCAGACGGGCCGATTTATACCCTTGGTCGAGCTTGGCATGAACCCCCTCGACGACGACAATGGCATCGTCGACAACAATGGCAATGGCCAATACCATGGCACATAAGGTTAGCAGATTGACACTGAAACCGATCAGGTACAGACCGAAGAAAGTACCGATCAGCGCAACAGGGATTGCTATGGCCGGGATCAAGGTGGAACGAAAATCCTGCAAGAAGATATATACCACTAAAAATACCAGTACAAATGCTTCGAGCAAGGTTTTCAATACTTCGTGGATAGAAGCGAACAAGAAGTCGTTGGCATTCAACAATTCTACGACTTTGACTCCGGGAGGTAAGGTCGGTTCCACTTTTTTAAGGTATTCCTGAATGTCCTGGATGATGGTCGTAGCATTGGATCCTGCCGTTTGGAAAATGATTGCGGTTACTCCCGGATGTCCGTTGACATTGTTCTGGAAACCATAAGTCAACCGGCCTAATTCGACTGTTGCAATATCTTTCAAACGCAAAATTTCTCCGTCGGAGGTAGCCCGGATAACGATATTTTCAAATTCTTCCTGCGTTTGTAAACGCCCCTTGTATTTCATGACATATTGAAAGGACTGATTACCCCGTTCTCCGAATTGTCCCGGAGCAGCTTCGATGTTTTGTTCTGCTAAAGCAACCGATACATCACTGGGCATCAGTTTGTATTGGGCCATAACATCCGGTTTCAACCAGATACGCATCGAATAGTCGGTTCCCATCACCATGGCGTCTCCAACCCCCTGAATACGTTTAATTTCAGGGATAATGTTGATGTTCATGTAGTTCTCCAGAAATTCGTTATCGTATTTATCGTCGGAACTATAGAAAGAAAAACCTAGCAGCATACTGGATTGCCGTTTTTGGGTGATGACTCCTACCTGGGTGACTTCGGCGGGAAGGAATCCCTGGGCTTTAGCTACCCGGTTTTGCACATTTACTGCAGCCATATCGGGGTCGGTACCCTGCTTAAAATAAACTTCTATGCTGGCTTCTCCGGTATTGGTCGCTGTGGAACTCATATACATCATGTTCTCAACACCATTGATCTGGTCTTCCAAAGGCGCGATCACACTATTCAATACCGTTTGCGCATTGGCACCCGTATAAGTTGCCCTTACCGAAACGGTTGGAGGGGCGATATCCGGATATTGTTCTACGGGCAAGGTGAAAAGCCCGATGATACCCGCAACCATAATCGTGATGGAAATTACGGCGGACAGTACGGGGCGTTCTATAAATGTGCTAACTTTCATTGTTCTTAATTTTGTTTTACTTCAATCGGTGTTCCTTCACGCAATAAACCTACGCCTTCGGCTACGATCACGTCGCCGCTATTCAATCCGGCGTTTACGATATACTCTGGTCCTCCGTTCACACGGG
>ERZ791620.991-NODE-991-length-12541-cov-2.283758_pt1 | contig 12541 bp, 12 predicted proteins | sample MGYA00509962_ERZ791620 | MGnify/ENA primary metagenome ERZ791620 (study PRJEB30046, sample SAMN00715162) | human gut metagenome | study: EMG produced TPA metagenomics assembly of the A metagenome-wide association study of gut microbiota in type 2...
AACTCGCGACCCCAACCTTGGCAAGGTTGTGCTCTACCAACTGAGCTATTTCCGCGATTGCGGTTGCAAAGGTAGGCATTTTCCTTAAACTAGCAAACATTTCGGCCACTTTTTTGCGAAATAATTTCAAGTTGGAATCCATTCCGTTGATAATCAGCTCATTCTGTCACGATAATCTTCGTAAGAAAAAACTTTGAATATCTTAGCTTCGCCGTTTTTACTCCACATGGCAATAGCCGGATGATGGATTCCGTTGAACATATTTGTCTTGACGGTGGTATAATGTATCATGTCTTCGAAGATAATTCGTTCGCCAATCTTCAGTTCATGATCGAAGCTCCAATATCCCATATAGTCTCCGCTCAGGCAAGAGTTGCCTCCCATGCGATAGATGTAAGGACCTTGTTCGCCCATTTGTGCTCCGCGAATGGCTGGCTGGTAAGGCATCTCCAGGCAGTCGGGCATGTGGCACGTAAAGCTGACATTTAAAATGGCTGTACGTATTCCACGATTTTCGACGATGTCGACTACTTCGGACGAAAGCACTCCTGTCTGCCACGTAAAGGCTGATCCAGGTTCAAGTATAATGCGCAAGTGGGGATAGCGCTTCCGGAGACCTTGCAGCAGGCTTATCAGGTGTTCCACATCGTAATCTTTGCGGGTCATCAGGTGGCCGCCTCCCAGATTCAACCATTTCAGTTGGGGAAACCAACGCGAGAATTTCTCTTCCAGATGAATGAGTGTGCGCTCCAATTCGTAAGAAGACGATTCGCAATGACAATGGCAATGGAAGCCTTCGATGCCTTGAGGCAGTTGGTCGGGGAGCTGGTCGGCTATCACTCCAAAACGAGTGCCTGCCGCACACGGATTATACAGTTCGGTTTCTACTTCCGAATACTCCGGATTTACGCGGATGCCGCACGAAATGCCTTCCCCTTGGGCCAATACCATCGGATAGAACCGGCTGAACTGCGACAGTGAATTGAAAGTGATGTGGCTGCTGCAACGCATTATTTCCGGAAAGTCTGCTTCGGTGTAAGCGGGCGAGTAAGTGTGCGCCTTGCTGCCGAACTCTTCGAAAGCCAAACGGGCTTCGTAAACGGAGCTGGCTGTTGAATGGTCGATATACTCGCGGAATATGGGGAAAGAGCGCCACATGGCGAACGATTTGAAAGCAAGGATTATTTCTACTCCGGCACGTTCGGCCACACTCTTTATTAATGTGAGATTCTTTCTCAGCAGTTCCTCCTCCATAATATAGCAAGGCGAAGGAAAAAGGGTGAAATCTATCATTTTTTCAGCTTTTAGAATATGATTCGGTTTGTACTTATTATCTGATTTTAGTCTCTATGTCAAAGTGTAGTCTTCTTTGTTTTATTCTATCACTTTGAAACGGGCAAAACGCAACAGCAATTGCTTGTCTCCGGCATGCTGGAAGCGGATGGTCGCTTTGGCATTGTCCCCTACTCCTTCCACTTTCAGAACTTCACCACGGCCAAAGCGTTCGTGCTCGATAAACTGTCCCTCGTGTAGCAGGGCTGTTGGGCTGCCGGAAGAGGGCGAAGAAGGCTGGATGGGATCCACTCGTCTTAAATTACGGGGCATGGAAGAACCTATCAGTCTTTTACGTGAAGCCATAGGTGTTTCGCCAGAGAAAGATGCAGCCGACGAACTGCCAACCGGACGAGCCGATGGTTGGAACGCATTGTTTGAACTGCTTCTAAAGTCTCCTCCCCTATTATTTATCTGCCGTTCGAGCAGCAAATTCTGGGGCAATCGCAGGTAATTGGTATCTATATCATACAGGAAACGGCTCGGACTTCCAAATTCTGTTTTTCCGTAACGCATCCGCGTTTTGGCATAGGAAAGGTAGCAATGCTCTTCAGCACGTGTGATAGCAACGTAGAACAGGCGCCGTTCTTCTTCAAGTGCCCGCGGCGAATCGCCTGCCATGCTGCTTGGAAAAAGATTTTCTTCCATGCCGACGACAAAAACATTCCGGAATTCAAGCCCTTTGGCCGAATGGACAGTCATTAATGTAATTTTCTCATCATTGCTGTCTTTGTCAGAATCCTGATCGGTCAGCAACGATACTTCCGATAGAAAATCGCTTAAGGATATGTGTTCGTTTCCTTCCTCTTGTCTTTCGGCACAAAAATCTCTCATACCGTTCATCAGCTCCTCGATGTTTTCCTTCCGACTCAGGTTTTCCGGAGAATTGTCTTGGCACACATCATTGATGATGCCGGAATTGCGGATGATATCTTCACCCAGTTCGCTGGCATTTTTCTGTGTGAGATCTTTTATGAGATCGTTTATCAGGTCGCGGAACTTTTGCAGTTTGCTGACCGTTCCTTTGTTGAAGTTCAATGCATAGCTCAACGGTTCGCATAGCACTGTCCATAAGCTTACTTTATTATCAGTAGCGGCAGCTATGATTTTACCTACTGTTGTGTCGCCTATCCCTCGGGCGGGATAATTGATGATACGCTTGAAGGCTTCTTCATCGTTTGGATTGACAACCAGGCGGAAATAGGCAATCACGTCCTTTATCTCTTTACGCTGATAAAAGGAAAGGCCGCCGTAGATGCGATAAGGCATATTACGCTTGCGCATGGCTTCTTCGAAGATACGGCTTTGGGCATTCGTACGGTAAAGAACTGCAAAGTCAGCATAACCGTATCCTTGAGTGCGGCGCAATTCTGCAATCTTATTGATTACGATTTCGCCTTCTTCTACATCGCTGTATGCCTGAAATACACTGATGGGATCTCCTTGGTCTTTCTTCGAATACACCTCTTTGTGTATCTGGCGCATATTTTTGCTGATCAGGCTATTGGCTGCTGACACGATGCTTTGGGTAGAGCGATAGTTCTGTTCCAGTTTAAACACTCTGGTACCCGGATATGCTTTGGTAAAATAAAGAATATTATCGATATCGGCCCCGCGGAATGAATAGATGCTTTGGGCATCGTCTCCTACTACACACACATGCTGATGGTTCTTGGCCAGTTGCATCACTATGCTGTGTTGTGCCACGTTTGTGTCCTGATACTCGTCTACCAGAATGTAGCGGAATTGCTCCTGATAGCGTGCTAGTACATCGGGATGATCACGAAAAAGCAAAAACGTATAGAACAGCAGATCGTCAAAGTCCATGGCGTCGGCCTGCCGGCAACGTTCCCAGTAGCGGCGATAAATGTCGCGCAAGGCTGGTACTTTAGCCATGCAGTCACCATCGTAGGCTTCTTTGTTTCGGGCATAGTCTGATGGCGATACAAGATGGTTTTTGGCATTGGAGATGCGGGCTTGTATCATTCCCGGTTTATAGTTCTTTTCATCAAGTTGCATCTCTTTGATGATGGAACGGATCAGGCTTTTGCTGTCGGTTGTATCGTAAATGGTAAACTGAGATGTAAACCCTAAATGAGATGCTTCGGCATGCAAAATGCGCAGGAACAAGGAATGAAAGGTTCCCATCCACAAATATCGTGCCCTTTCGGTACCGACCTGTTTGGCAATACGCTCTTTCATTTCCCGGGCTGCTTTGTTTGTAAATGTCAGTGCCAGAATGTTCCATGGCTGATAACCGTTTTCCAGCAACCATGCTATTTTGTATGTAAGTACACGGGTTTTTCCTGATCCGGCTCCGGCAATACCCAACGACGGACCTTCGTTGAAAAGAACAGCCGCTCGCTGGCTGTCGTTCAATTCATTTATATAGTCTGACATAGTTTGTCACAATCATCCGATAAAACATAAAAAAACAGTGCAAAGATACGAAAAAGCTTCAAATAGCCGTGAACTTTTCCTTGGCTATCATGTTGTTATTACAAAGGCTTTTCTTATATTTGTATTAAGTTTTTTGGTCTCATGAAGACAAGCCTTAAAATAATAATTAGATATGATACTCACCACTTTAATAACAGCAACTATTATGATGTTCGAAATGCCCACACTTCCTTATGCACACAATGCATTGGAACCTGTAATCAGTCAGGCTACTATCGACTTCCATTACGGGAAGCATCTGCAAACTTATGTAAATAATCTGAATAATTTGGTTCCGGGAACAGAATTCGAGGGGAAAAGCCTCGAAGAGATTGTTGCCACAGCTCCTGATGGTCCGGTGTTTAACAATGCGGGACAAGTACTTAATCACACATTCTATTTCTTGCAATTCTCTCCAACTCCTAAACGTCACGAGCCGACTGGACCGTTGGCCGAAGCTATAAACCGGGATTTTGGCAGTTTTGAAGATTTCAAGAAAGAATTTACAGCTGCGGCTACCGGACTTTTTGGTTCAGGATGGGCTTGGCTTTCCGCCGACCAACAGGGTAAACTGCACATTACCAAAGAAGCGAATGGCAGTAATCCTCTCCGATCAGGTCTCACCCCTTTGCTTACATTCGATGTTTGGGAACACGCTTATTATCTGGACTATCAGAACCGGCGCGCCGATCATTTGAAAGCTTTGTGGGATATCATTGATTGGGAAGTTGTGGAGAAAAGACTGAAATGATATTTCTAATCTGTAACGCGCACCCGTTAGCATACAACTGCTTCGGGTGCGTTTTCTATTAACAGGCATATCTGATATGCCTTGGGGCAAAAGATTGTCTGATAGATAAGAATTTGCTAACTTTGCTAAACTTAACATTTCAGCAAACAAGTAAATATGAAACTTATTGTTGTAACACCACCTACATTTTTTGTAGAAGAAGATCAAATAATTACAGCTCTTTTTGAAGAAGGGCTGGATATTCTGCATTTGCGGAAACCTGCAACCCCCGCTATGTATTCCGAGCGCTTGCTTACTCTGATTCCTGAAAAATATCATAAGCGCATTGTGACTCACGAGCATTTCTATTTGCAGAATGAATTTAATTTGTCAGGTATTCATTTGAATGCACGCAATCCTCAGGAGCCTCACGACTATGCTGGCAATATCAGTTGTACCTGTCATTCTATCGAAGAACTGAAAAACAAGAAACATTTTTATGACTATGTGTTCCTGAGTCCTATATTCGATTGTATAACCAAAGCTGATGTAGCATCCGCCTTTACTGCCGAAGAACTTCGGTTGGCTGCAAAGGAAAAGATTATAGATAGTAAAGTAATGGCTTTTGGTGGTATTAATCCTGATAACATTCTGGAAATAAAAGATTTCGGATTTGGTGGAGCTGTGATTATGGGTGACTTATGGAATAAGTTCAATGCTTGCTCTGATCGCGATTATATAAAGGTCATACAGCACTTCAAGCATTTGAAGGAGATGGCTGATTGATTTGAAATCGGTGGATTAATGGGTTAAAAGAAGGGGGGGATTTTAAATAAACGTCATAGTAAATATATTATAAGAATAGTGTGCGAAGGTGATGAGACTGGGTTGTTATTATTTTTTATAGACCTGTGTGACTTGTTTTATGGTGACAACAAGGATTTTTTTGCGTACAATTCCGCAGCTTAATATTTTATGCAAACACGGATATTGGATGGAAAAGTAAAATATCTGTTTCTCCTTTCCCGTTGGTTAAGGACAAATTACTTGAAGGTATGATCAATGCATGCTGGTTGAGAACAGAAAATATTTAAAAAACCGATGCGCCGATTCTTAAACTCAATCCTTATACGAATGTAGATATGCTTGTTGGAAGACTGATGAGTAAAGAGACGGTAAATTATGGTGCTACATATATCTAAACTTCTGATTATCTAAATAATAGATATATTTATTATTTTTGCAATTCGAATACTTTAATAAACTCAAATCAATACCGTTAAGATCATTATGATACGTTGCCTATTTCATTCTACTATTCAGGATTTCTGTAAGATGTCTCCAAAGGCACTATTAGGAACATTTTTCAGCAATTATCATGGTTGTTCTATTACAACCACAAATGAAGCATGGTTAAGTGAGATAGAAATTATGGAGAATGTTTTGTTGTTGTGGAGAGATGAAAATGGGCATGTGATATTTGAGTATGATATTCCTAGATTAGGAAAACGAATTGATGTAGTTCTTTTACTTAGAGGATTGATCTTTTGTATTGAATTTAAGATTGGAGAAAGGAATGTACTTCAATCTAACGTCGAACAGGTTTTAGACTATGCTTTGGATTTGAAAAACTTTCATCTATTGAGTCAGAATAGAACCATTGTTCCTATTTTAGTTCCAACTAAATTAGATACAAGTTCGAATGTTTTTGTTTCTTCAGTCTATGATGATTCTATATACAACCCATTAGTAACAGGCATTACTGGATTACAACAACTTATTTCAAATGTTTTTATACATTCAGGTGCGCTGAATGAAGATCCAAGTCTAGGTGCTGATTGGATTATAAGCCCCTATTCTCCAACGCCAACTATTATTGAAGCTGCTAAGAAACTTTACGAAAACCATAGCGTAGAAGATATTACAAGACATGAAGCAGACAAAGTATCAACAGATAAGACAATAGAGTATATACTCGGTGTAATCAGGAAAAGTCGGGATAATAGACAAAAAAGTATTTGCTTTGTTACTGGTGTGCCTGGTGCGGGGAAAACTCTTGTTGGTTTGGATGTGGCAGTAAAGCAATCCTATCAGGATGGAAATGAATTTATAGAAGATGAGGGAGCTGTCTATCTATCTGGTAACGGTCCATTAGTTGCTGTCCTTACAGAGGCATTGGCTATCGATAATCAAAGAAAGTGTAGAGAACGTGGCGAAAGAAAAAATCTCTCTGATTCAAGGAGAGAAGTGGGTAAGTTCATACAAATTATACATCGATATAGAGATAATATGTTGGCTAAAATAAAGGATCCTATTCGCAATGGGATTCTTGAAATTGATCCTGAGAAAGCAATAAAACTTTCTAAAGCCGGTTATGGAGAAGTTGAGCATGTTGCCATTTTTGATGAAGCACAACGTTCATGGACGCATAAGAGACTCTCTGATTATCTTAAACGAGGCGGGACTTATGGCAACAAACTAAAAATAAAGGATTTTCCACTTTCTGAAGCCGCTTTCTTAATCTGGTCGCTCGATCAAAGAGAAGATTGGGCAACAATAATATGTTTAATAGGTGGTGGTCAGGAAATTAATACTGGAGAAGCAGGAATCTCAGAATGGATAAAGGCTCTTAATGAGAGATTTTCACATTGGAAGATATATATATCCGATAAGCTTACCGAAAAGGAATATGCTGATGGTAGGGTTAATGAGTTATTAGCTAACAATGATAAAGTTACATATTCATCAAATCTCCATCTTGGTGTTAGTCTTCGTTCGTTTAGAGCAGAAAACCTTTCTGCTTTTGTGCATTCTTTACTTTCATTCAATCCTGATGCTTCAATGTGGTATGAGAAAATTAGAAAACATTACCCAATTGTATTAACGAGAGACATGGACAAAGCTAGGGCTTAGTTGCGTAGTAAAACAAGAGGTTCGCAAAAAGCTGGCGTACTTGTCAGCAAAGCTGCAGCGCGTTTTAAACCATTGGCTATTCATATACTTGAGCAAGGAGATGAAAATGCTGTTCATTGGTTTTTGGAGGATAGGGATGATGTTCGTTCATCAAACTATCTCGAAGATGCGGCAACAGAATTTCAAGTTCAAGGATTGGAATTGGATTATACTTGTGTTTTATGGGATATGCTGATGTGAGATGTGATAATATGAAATGGAAGTTTTACAATTTCAATGGAAAGACTGCTTGGCGTGAAGAAACAGGGAAAACAGAAAGTAGCCTTGAACGAAGAAAGTATATGTTGAATGCTTACCGGGTGTTACTAACACGTGCTCGTATTGGTATGGTTATTTGTGTTCCGGAGGGTAACCATAATTATATCTCTAGCGGATTTCCTGAAGACGCGACAAGACTTCCTGAGTTTTATGACGGCACATATAAATATTTTAGATCCATAGGTCTGGAAGAAATATAGTCTAATTCTTAAAAAATAGGCTGTAACACCTGATAAACAGTTTGTTACAGCCTAAATCTGATATTATTTAAATTGCTTATGCTTCTTCAATGGCAGCTTGCCTCTCCAATACATATCTGTATTTCAATAAGATGCAATATTTGTGTATGTAATCTGTATGCATCTTGATACAATGCTTGGAACAGTTGCAATAGATATTAAGGATGAATGATTTGACCTCTCTGTAACGAGATGACGCATTCATTTAAATTTCAGTATTGTTTATTTCCTATCTTTCAATAGTTCAATAATCACGTCCTTATCCTTCAGGTTTGAATCAAGACGTAAAATCTGTGAGTTCAGACTCTCTATTTGCTCTTTCAGAAGCTTGATTGTTTCCCTCAGGTTCTCTGTTTCTTTCTTTTCGCTGGATAACTGTACAGCCAGTTCTGCATCACCTATCAGATTATTTGCATTTCCATCCAATGAAACGGCTGCAAGGTGTGCCGATATATGATGCTGTCTCGGACAGAAAAGGGAAAAGAAATTGAAGTCCAATGCTTCGCTGACTTTAATAAGCCTGCTCGTTTCCATTGTCTCCCTTTCCAGTATGCGGTTTATGTGCTGCTGCGGTACACCTATTTTGCGCCCAAGCTCAGATTTGCTCAATCCAAGCTCGTTGCGTCTTTTGTCGATAGCCTGACCTACATGCACGTGTTTTATGTCATTATCCATGCGATTCCTTCAATAAATACATCTTAAACAATAAATCATCAAACAAATATTTGGTTATATAAACCATTTTATGTTACTTTGTAGTGTAACCTATTCATTTGGTGAATACAAAGTTAAACATTAAATATTAAACATCCAACAATTATGTCTGAAAACTTAGAAAAAATCCGTCCGGCACTTGTTGCCCTTGAAGTAGGTGAATCCGTTTCATTCCCCATTTCACGTTTGAAAAGCGTCCGTACACAAGCTTCAGAGCTTGGTGCCATCTATAACCGTCAGTTTAAGACCAGGACTGACAGAGAAAACCAAACCATCACAGTAAAACGAACAGTATAGAAACCAAATCAGGTTTATATGAAGATATTACAGTTTCTGGACCATCTTATACCATACGAAACATTCCTGAATGACCTCTCCTCCAGAATTGTCAGGCAATTGAAAGCCGACAAGGATGATCCTGAATTCATCAGCCAGAGGAAGGCATACGAGCTGTTTGGCCGTAGGAATGTAGAACGGTGGAAACGTCAGGGAAAGGTGGTTTCCTATAAAAGACCCGGTAAGGTGGAATACCGCACGGCAGACCTCAGGCTCCTGCAGCGTACCACCCAGGACTATTTTGATGAAAGTCAGTCGAAACAGACTGAAAGACCAGTCAAAAAAGACAAATGATAAACATATTATGGCTAATATTTTAATAGTGGTAAACTATATATGTTTAATTTAGCCGTGATACTCTATGAAATATAAAGAAAACAATTATAGTAGGTACAGAAATGTGCGTCAGTAACCTTTGTTCGCCAGCTTATAGTTTAAAATAAAGTCGGACAGGTATTTGTATCGCACATTCATAATGATTTTATAATAATGAAAGAAATCAGACCAGCGTGCGATCCAAACGGTGTCTATTCAGTCAAGCGCACCTGTGCTGAACTCGGTATCAGCAACAAGACACTCAAAAAATACAGAGATAACGGATATATCCAACCGCTTAATCCTAATAATGTCAGCCGTCCGAAATACTCCGGCCAGTCAATAATCGATTGTTGGAACCTGCTCAGTACGTTATGATAAGCGAAACAACCATACGGAAAGTAAGGGAACTTGCCATAGAAGACGTACTCAGTCCTTATGTCAGACTGTCCAGAAAAGGTTCAACACTGATGGGACTTTGTCCTTTTCATACAGAGAAGACCGGTTCCTTTGCCGTTACCCCAAGCAAGAATCTCTTCCACTGTTTCAGCTGTAACCGTGGTGGTGATTCCATTACGTTTATAATGGAAAAGGAAAACCTTTCCTTCAGTGCCGCCGTGGAATTTATTGCCAGGAACCATAATATTCCGGTAGAATACGTCAGTGAAGAGCGCAGTGAGGAACAGATGGCTGAAGCCAGGCACCGGGAGTCACTTCTGACAGTTCTCGATACAGTACAGTCTTTCTTCCTGCAGAATTTAAGAGCAACAGACAAGGAAGAGAGCCTTGATGCCAGGGCCTACGCATACAGTCGGTGGCATGAGGAGTTCTGTGCCTTTGCCGGAATAGGCTATGCACCGAAGGATGGCCAGGCCTTTATGGATTTCTGCAGAAGCAAGGCTCTGAACGAAGAACTGCTGTACGAACTCGGTATGTTCAAGCGTGGCGAGGACGGAAACACATACGCCATGTTCCGACAGCGTATCATGATTCCCGTGAAAAACAGATGGGGACGCATCATTGCCTATACAGCCAGATACATCGGAGACAACAGGAAAGCTCCCAAGTATATCAACTCGGCAACAAGCATGATTTACTCCAAGGGGAGAAACAGTATTCGGTATTGACCGTGCCGCCAGACTGCGTGATGCCGACTATTATATCATTGTGGAAGGTGCTCCTGATGTCCTTAGAATGCAGTCAATTGGATACGACAATACAGTCGCGTCACTTGGAACAGCCTGGAGTGACAGCCAGTTCGAGCTGCTGAAGAAGTATGTATCTTCACTCTGTTTCATTCCAGATTCAGATATTGCGGAAGGCAAACCATACGGACCGGGATTTGAGGCGGTGATGACCAACGGAGCTGCAGCCATAAGAAAAGGATTCCATGTAACAGTCAGGGAACTTCCTTTTGCAGAAATACCATCCGGGACAGAAGGAGAAGTACAATATGCAAAGAATGATGCCGACAGCTATATCCGCAGCAGGGAGGATTACACTTCACTTCCGGAAAAGCATTTTATCATCTGGTTGGCACAGAAACGCTTTCTGGTAGCCGGTTCCATGGTAGAGGAAAGAAAGTGTGTTGCTGAAATAGCAGACCTGTTGCGCTATATAAAAGACCAGCTTGTATATGACCAGTGCATAGAACAGCTCTCCAGACTGCACGGCAAGGTAAAGCTGTGGCGTGATGCCGTTACCCAGGCACGTGGTGAAGCCAGGAGAAGGAACGACAAACCTGCGGCTATGAACGAGATGCAGCGTGAAGCTGAACTACTGCGTCAGTTCGGTCTGTTCGTCAGGGAAAACTGTTACTACTCCATCGGTGAAGATGATGATGAACCGTCAAGAATCTCCAACTTCATAATGGAACCACTGTTCCATATCGAGGATGAGATAAACGGAACCAGAATCTTCCGTATGAGGAATATGTACAATGTATGCCGGGTAATAGAACTGAAGGAGTCAGAACTCTGCTCACTGAGCAACTTCCAGCAGAAGGTCGGCTCACTGGGCAATTATGTATGGCTGGCCAAGATAGACAAGCTCAACCGTGTAAAGGAATACCTGTACTCAAAGACCGATACGGCAGAACGTATCAGAAAACTCGGCTGGAATGCGGCTGAAGGATTCTTTGCTTTTGGAAACGGAATATTCTTTGCAGGCACATTCAATGCCGTTGACGAATTGGGTATTGTCCGTGGAATCAACGGCAAGGCCTTCTATATACCGGCCACTTCAAAAATCTATCTAAACAATCCGGAGATATTCCAGTTTGAAAGACTCATGGTACATGAGAACCGTAACGGGATAAAGCTGTATGATTACGTAAAAAGACTGATGGAAGTGTTCGGTGAGAATGCAAGCGTAGCCTTCTGCTACCTTCTTGCCACCCTCTTCCGTGACATCATATTCAGACGTACCCGTCACTTTCCCATCCTGAACCTTTTCGGTGAGAAAGGAACCGGTAAGACAACCCTGGCCACTTCCCTCCAGTCCTTCTTCCTGCACGGAGTTGATCCGCCCAATCTCGGAGTAACTTCCGTACCGGCCATGAACGACCGTGTATCACAGGCAGTCAACACCCTTGCCGTGCTTGATGAATACAAGAACGACCTCGACATCCGCAAGATAGCCTATCTGAAAGGACTCTGGGGCGGTGGCGGTCAGACCAAGAAGAATACGAATACGGACGGTATGGCAGCCCAGACCATTGTCACAACAGGGGTTGCCCTTTGCGGCCAGGACAAGCCGACACAGGATATGGCACTCTATACCCGTGTCATCTTCCTTGCCTTTTCAAAGACATCATTCAACCAGAATGAGAAAAGGGCTTACGAAGACCTTGTATCAGTCTGCAACATGGGACTAACCCACCTCACCCTGGAGATACTGGGGCACCGGGAACTGTTTGAGAAGAACTTCCCGGAAATATATTCCATCACCAAGCGTGAGCTGGCTGCAAAGCTGGAAAATGAAACCATCCATGACCGTATCTTCGGCAACTGGGTCATTCCACTGGCCACCTTCAGGACACTGGAGACAGTCATTGACGTGCCTTTCAGCTATGCCGAACTGTTTGAAACGGCAGTCAGGGGAATACGCAATCAGAATGACCTGGCTCAGGAAAGTTCGGAGATAGCAGACTTCTGGAGTATGCTACAGGGATTCCAGACTTCAGGGAAATGTATCGAGAAGGCTT
>ERZ791620.1003-NODE-1003-length-12453-cov-2.633328_pt1 | contig 12453 bp, 10 predicted proteins | sample MGYA00509962_ERZ791620 | MGnify/ENA primary metagenome ERZ791620 (study PRJEB30046, sample SAMN00715162) | human gut metagenome | study: EMG produced TPA metagenomics assembly of the A metagenome-wide association study of gut microbiota in type 2...
TTGCTGATGATGTTATTATATCTTTTATATTCTCTTTAAATGAATCTGTTGTTTGTTTTGTGGATTCTCTGTTTTCCAGTGAGTTAGCGGGATTTTCAGCTTGAATTTCTGAATTATTCCCGGACATTTTTTGCTGTTTTTCGTCATTTTTTGGCTTGGAATCGGTCAATTTTCCGTCATTTTCCGCCATTTTTTTCTCTCTTTTTTTCACGGGATTCAGTTCTTTGGCGGAGAAATATCCGTCCTCTTCGAGTTTGAAAAGTTCGTATTCCAGAATGATTTTTGTAAGGTAGGCAAAGGATATTTTTTTGCTGCTGCAGAAAGGGCGCAAATATTCCAGTTGCGCTCTGGGTTCGGGCAACAATGCCAGCTTTTCAATAATAATCCAGTAAGCGCCGAGGCCTTTCAAGCCCTCTTCTTCGGTCAAGTTCCTCATTCGGGGATCATTCATGGCCATAAGCGAATGCTGCAGATAAAAGTTTCTTTTCATTTTTACACCATTGATTAGATTAAATATTATGGAAAAATTCTTGCGTAAAGCGGAGTTGCTTGTGGGGGCGACGGCGTTTTTTCGTAGGGTCTTCCTTTTTTTTGACGGTGCAAAGATATGGAAAAGGTTCGATTTATCCAAATACTATAGGAATATTTTTTGGAGGGAACTTCATAATGTATTCTTTTATAATGATAAGAACAAAGCTATATCCCGTGTTCTTCTCTTTAGTGCTGACTTTTAAGACAAAGAGTTTATCTCCTAATGAGAAACTGAAATATTCATTATTAGGTATACCGGCAATATGCAAAATTGAATATATGCGGATATTAGTTCTAGTATATATACAATTTAAGTACCTTTCTTCCTAAGAGATGTATCCAATCTGTTGCAAAATTATATAAAATATTGTAAATGACAATGTAAAATATAAACTTTTTTTTAGCTAAACTATTAAAAACTAGGGGATTTGCAAAACTTTGTAATCTATACATATTTCTAGTTAATTCATTATTCATTGAAATTCAATTAATTACAATTATATTACAGATTGGAAACTTCTCTTAGGAAGAGATATATTTGAAATGTCATTTATTTCTACTCATATATATAGGGGTGTTGAAAAGGTATATGTAACATTGATTTGATATATAACGCATGTCTAAAATATTTCTATTTCCGATATATAGGATAAATAGGATTCGAATTGTATGCGTGTATGTGTGAATTTAGTAATATATAATACTTATATATATGAAAAAAAACAAATTGAAACTGTATGCAATTATGATTTTTGTGCTTCTCTGCACAGAAGTACATTGTCAGAAAGTAGCAATCAAAAGCAATTTATTGTATGATGTTACTGCAACTGTTAATGCAGGAATAGAAGTTGGCCTTGCTCCGAAATGGACATTTGATCTTTCTGCCAACTATAATGGCTGGACTTTTTCACATGAGCGTAAGTGGAAACATTGGCTTCTACAACCAGAAGGGCGTTATTGGTTTTGTGATCGTTTCGCTGGTCATTTTGTTGGTGTTCATGCTTTGGGTGGGCAGTATAACATTGGTAATCTGAACAATCATATTTCGTTTCTTGGAACAGATTTATCTGTGCTTTCTGATCGTCGTTATCAAGGTTGGTTTGCCGGTGGTGGCATTGCGTATGGTTATGCGTGGATATTGAACAAACGTTGGAATTTGGAAGCGGAGTTAGGTTTGGGCTGGATTTATACTCGCTACGACAGTTATCCCTGTACCCAATGCGGTACAAAAATAGCCGATGGAAAATCGCATAATTATGTTGGGCCCACAAAAGCGGCAGTCAATCTCATATATACTTTTTAAATCACACAAATTACGGATATGAATAGAACAACAAAAATACTTTGTAGTAGTTTGCTATTCCTACTCTTGATGATAGGAGCAAAGGCTCAAACAATAATGGGCGGTAATGTGACAGTATCTGACCTTGCCGTGTCTCGTTCGGAAGATAAATTGTTCGTATCAATGGATATTGATGTTTCGGCATTGAGTGTAAAAAGTAACCGTGAAGTGATTCTTACGCCTAGATTGTCAGGAGAAGGTAATGAATTGAACTTACCTTCGGTGATGATAGCTGGTCGCAACCGCTATTATCATCATCTGCGCAATGGCTTGTGTACGGATGATATGATGCTTTATCAAAAAAGCAAAGTATCTGTGGTCAAATATCGTACAGTGGTACCTTATGCCGATTGGATGAAACGTGCCATGCTCAGTACGGGCAATGAAACATGCGGTTGTTGCGGCGAAGCACTTGTTGATGGCAACGAGCCTCTGTTGGTACTTCAGTTGGAGCCGAAAGAATTTGTGCCTGCCTATGTATACATTCGTCCGAAAGCAGAACCAAAAATTAATGTATTGGAAGGTTCGGCTTATATTGACTTTCCTGTGAACCGAACAGAAATCCATGAGAATTATCGTCGTAATCCGGCTGAATTACAAAAGATACTTAATACTATTGATGCGGTGAAGAATGATGTGGATACACGGATTATCTCTGTCAGCATCAAAGGATATGCTTCGCCTGAAAGTCCCTATTCGAATAATGAACGTCTGGCGATGGGACGAACGAAAACATTGAAAGAGTATGTACGCAAACAGTACGATTTTGCCGATTCACTATTCATTACCGATTACGAGCCGGAAGATTGGGCAGGACTCGAACGTTATGTAGAAAACTCGTATCTCGAAAACAAAGCAGGTATTCTGGCATTAATCCGCAGTAACCAGGAACCGGATGCAAAAGAACGTAGCATCAAGACTGCCTTTCCAAAAGATTATGCATTCTTACTGAAAGAGGTTTATCCGGGGCTTCGTCATTCAGACTATGCAGTCAAATATGAAGTGCGTACCTATACTGATATCAACGAAATCAAACGTCTGATTAAGACACAGCCACAGAAGTTAAGTTTGAACGAGATGTATCTTGCTGCACAGGATATGAAACTGGGGAGTGAAGAATATAATGAAACATTCGAAGTCGCTGTACGTATGTTCCCTGATGATGAAGTGGCTAATCTGAATGCTGCAAATGCCGCAATGGCCAGGGGGGATATGAAGAATGCGGAATATTATCTGAAGAAAGCTGGAAACTCACCGCAGGCTGTTTATGGTCGGGGGACATACGCTGCCTTGAAGAAGGAGTTTGATATGGCAGAAAAAATGTTTACTGAAGCTGCACATAGGGGGCTGGCTGATGCAGAGGAGATGTTAAAGCAAATAGAAGAGATAAAACATTAACAGGATCTAAATATAAAAACATAGAAATTATTAATTCATTCAAAGTTGCAGATTATGAAAAGAATTAGCAAGTATTTTTTATGCCTTTTTGCCGTAGTTCTCACAGCAGGTTGTGCTGAGGATAAACTAGGTGAAACAGAATTTGACCCTACTGTTTATGAGGGAGATAAGGCATACATGACAGTACAGGTAACTATGCCGTCTGTGCCTGGTTCGCGTAGTAATACGGTTGAAGGTGGTGGCAGCAATGTTGGTGTCGAAATCGGTAAAGATTATGAGAACAATGTGAAAAGAATGTATGTGGTACTTGCCCGCAGCACGGATAATGCATTCATTGCTTTTGGTGACATGTCGGACAAGATGAAACAATCCGCAAATAAACAGGCTTATATTGGGACTTCCGAAATAACTAAAACGCAATTGTCTCAGTTCTATAATGATACAGAAACACCAACTGATAAAAAGGAAGTGAATGTATTTATATTTTGTAACCCGACAGATGAATTGGTAGAACTTATCAGTAAAACTGAATATAAGAATACGACATGGTATAATGCAATTTGCAAGGGTGACGATGAGGAATTAGGAAAGATATGGAGCAAGAATGAAGGTGGCAGCTTTCTGATGTCCAACTATTCCATAGCCAAACGCTTGCTTCCTAATACGATGAATGACTGGTTGTTATATAATGAAGCTACTCCGTTTAATCTTTCCGGAATAAACAATGCGGGAAGTTTGTCACAAGTAGACAACAGTGTAGGTGGTGCAGTGAAAGTAGAACGCGCAATGGCACGTTTCGATTTTAGAGATGGTAGTCGCAGTTTGCCTGAAAATATACGTCCTCAGAAAGGCAACACTTATCCGGTTGTACAAGATATTGCGCCGGACGGAACACCTGGGGCTTACATTGTAAACGTTGAATTAGGTAAAATGGCTTTGGTGAATATGAATAATAGTTTTTATTATTTGCGTCGTGTATCTGATAATGGACTTCCGGCACAAGCTAGTCTTTGCAGCCCGGAAAAGCCCTGGTTTACCGTTGCGGGAGGTGGGGAAACTCATCTTGTTGGTAATTATGTCGTGGATGTGTGGGCAACCGAGAAGAATCAAGGCATTGAGACAGCAAGATTAAGTGAGTATTTTAATTACCCTCTCTTTCAACCTGACGGCTCAATAGACAATACAAAGCAAGATCAATGGAACACGCATCTATTATCTACGGTTCTTGGGGGTGAAGAAGATACAGATAATAGCTGGAATACTGGTAACAAATATGGTGATTATCGTATATGGCGATATGTAACGGAGAATACAATTCCGGGACCGGTTGACAGACAGGTAAACGGTATAACAACCGGTATTGTTTTCAAAGGAAAAATGATAGCTACTGAAGATGCTGCTAATAGCTCTGACGAAGATCTCAAGCGCTTGGCAGAAGTTATTAATTACACTGCTTCTGGTTTAATGAAGGATTCTTATAAAGATCCGATTATTTATATGTTTGGCGGCAATTTGTATGTAAGTTGGCCAAATGTGCGAAAAGCAGTGAAAGCTGTTGCATACAACGAAGAGACCAAAACATGGAGTCGTTCTCATCCGCTTTATGTGGCTGTATATGGTACCGGTGGTACAGGTGAGGAAGGGGATGCTAGCCCTCAAGATGAAAGTAGTGCTAATTCAAAATGGAACACTTGGGACAGAAACGATAAAACACTTGAAGGTTCTTATCTCAGTGATTTCAGACAAGCAGCTACTGATGCCGGCATAACCATCTATCAGTCAAGCGAGGACAAAGACGGTGGTTGGGGCTATTATTGCTACTATTATTATTGGAATCGCCACAATGACAATGGTGTGGAAGGTGAAATGGCTCCGATGGAGTTCGCTGTAGTTCGCAACAATGTTTATAAACTTGCTGTAACTAACATTTCCCGTCTTGGGCATCCACGTATTTCAGATAATGACCCTGATAACCCAGGCCCTGATACTCCGGATGAGCGAGGTGATATTTATCTGACAGTTTCGGTAGATGTATTGCCTTGGGTGGTTCGTGTCAATAATATCGATTTCTAAGAAACCAAAGATGCATAATAAAAAACGAAATATAATTTCAGGGTTTATCAGTACGGTGCTTGGCATCGTACTGATAAATTTTGCCTTTTCATCGTGTGAACGTATTTATGAAGATCTTGCTCCATGTCCGCATGGCGTGTCACTACGCTTCATTTACGACTACAATATGGAATATGCCAATGCATTTGCTAAGAAGGTGGATTGTCTGACATTGCTGGTCTATGATGAAAATGGCAATTATGTGGATACTCGCATAGTGACGGGTACGGAGTTGCAGGACGAGAACTATCGCATGAAGCTGGACCTCAAACAAGGAAATTATCATTTCGTAGCTTATGGTGGTCTGGCTTGTAATAAGAGCTCTTTCCTTATGAAGTATACACCCGGAGAAGGAACTGGATATACCGATTTGCAAGTGGAACTGGATTCGGAATGCTTGACAAATCCCAAACGAAAGAACTTGCATGGTTTGTATTGGGGTGAACTTACTCTCGCAACTGCCGACCTTTACAGTGAAGGCACTGTTGAGATGATGAAGAACACCAATAATATTCGTGTTGTGTTGCAACAAATGAATGGTGAGCCGGTAGATGATAAGAAATTTGAATTTGAAATTACCGATGATAATATACTGTTCAGTTACGATAATAATTTGCTTGAGAATGGTATGGTGACATACACTCCATGGGCACAAGGGCAAGCTTCGGCAGGATTCACTGATGAGGGAAGAGAAGTGGTGGTAGCTTATGCCGAACTATCTACTTCACGGTTGATGGTGCGTGATTGGTACTCGCCTAAGCTGACGGTGCGTCGCAAAGCAGATGGTGTGGAAATTATCAATATTCCACTTATTAACTATTTGCTTATGCTTAAGAGTGATCTGTATGCAAGCATGGATTCGCAGGAGTTCCTTGATCGTGAAAGTGAATGGTCAATGATATTCTTCTTAAGCCCGAATCTTGAATGGATTAAAACTTATATTAAGATAAACGATTGGACTGTCAGAATCAACGATATAAGACAATGAAGAAAATCGCATATATCATTATACCATGGGCTATTTCTCTCCTTTTTCGGGGGTGTGCTCATGATGCAGATAGTGAAATGTTTGACAGGGAAGTGCCGTTAGTGAATCTTAATATCAGTGTTGCCCTGTCTGACATATCGCAATCGGGTACACGGGCCAGTGACATCTATCCAGAGGCTCCAGTAAATGATAATGAAAAGATGAAAACGTTGCGTATTATTGTCGTACGTAACAATGATAATATAGTGGAACATAACCGGATTTACAATTTGGAGGTTGCATCTACCGATTGTTATAGCGAGCCGATGAAAGTTATCGGAAACGAAAAGAAACGAATTTATTTGTTTGCAAATGAAGCTACGGAAATAAAGACAACGGGATTTTTTCCGAAACGTAAATTGGTAGAGTGTGATTTTGAGAAAATTCAGCCCGGAAGCTTATTCTTTACGGATTATATATCCAGTCTGACCATTCGGTTAGGCAGTAATATGGAGCGAATCGACGGTCCGTTGCCGATGAGTGGACTTTATATGGTAGATGTGCCTGCCGAGGATTGTGAACGTGAGCTTTCCATAATGAGAGCGGCTGTTAAATTTACTTTCAATATAACGAATAAAAGCAGTCGGTCCATAGAAATCACGAAACTGACTATTGATAAAATGGCAGAAAGGGAGTATTACTTGCCACACAATGCTACATATATAGAGAGAGAAACGACGGAGGGAACAAAGTTCTGGGACATAAATAGTTTCGATGTTCCTACTTTGAAAGGGTATTATACATACGATGCGTCATCGTTGTTTAAAGGGCAACTGCTTCCGGGAGATGAAAATACGAAAACCAATGAGCAACCGATTTACCTGTTGGAGGGGAAGCATAGTGATGACAACAATAAGGAAAATCCTTATCTGCTGACTTTGGGTGTCAACGGAACTGAATTGAAAAGTTACTTGCCAAATCTGCCACAGTTGCCGCGAAATACACATGTGGTGGTAAATATCACAATTAATGAACATGCAATGGATTGCATAGTAGATGTGCGTCCTTATACCGAAATCACACTAGAACCCGATTTCGGGTTATAAAAAAAGAAAGGAAAGATTTCCTTAAATAACTTTATACAGGAAAATATGAAACGCAACATTATTTATAGTCTTACAGGTATGCTGATATTTGTCTTGACTGCCTGTACGGATGATTGGCTGAACAACGAAGGCGAAAGAATGCCGGAAGGAGAAGTCAGTGTGAGTGCTACTGTAGAGTTTCTTCCTCTTCGGCCGGCTCTGGATGTAAACACTCGTACGGCAGGAGATGTAATCAAAGACATCAATGATCTTTGTGTGTTGCTGTATGATGAGGAAGGAAATCTGGTGAAATCGTACTATCTTCTTCCGAAAGGTACTGCTTCAACGGAAACTACAGATAGATTCGATGTTGATGATATTGACCGTGCAGACACAGATGCGGAAGGAGGCAAAACGGCGGAAGCCAAAACCAAACGGGCTACCTTCAAGTTAGCTCAAGTTCCTTACGGCTATTATTATATGTATGCGGTAGCAAATATGGGTAACTTGGCTGAGTTAGAAAAAGATAATATACAAACAGTCGATAAACTGAAATCGATTAATCTGACATGGGAAGCAGAAAACTGGTTCGCGACAGAAGAAACTGCTGATGGAAAAGTGACAAGAGCTACTAAAAACCATCAGATGTTTGGCTACTTCACAACAAAAGAGAATGCACCTGCGGGGGCTAACCGCAATACGGAAGCTTCACGAGTAGCTATAAATAAGAAAGATATGGAATTGCACGCATGGATTCGCCGCGCAGCTTCCAAAGTAACCATTGCTTATGATGCCACTGGATTGAAAGAAGGAGTTTTTATTTATTTGAAATCGGTTCAGATAAAGGATATTCCTGTTAATTGCTACTTGGGAAAAACAAACACACCAAGTGAAGATGAACAATCGTCTTTAATAAAAGACGGAGAAATCATAAAGTATTATACAGGAACTACCCCACCTGCATTTGACGAATTTTATCCGGTACGTTTAGCTACGGGGAGAGCTTATTACCCGTGTGAAGAGAATGGAACTTTTAAATATGGACACGAAGAGGCAGCTGATGCTTTGTTTTTCTATGAGAATATGCAGGGGGACCAGCCATATGATAAACGCCAGGATGCAGATGGAGATAAAGAACTGGATCATCCCGGATTACCTCCTCATCTGCAACAGCCGGACAAAGATTATTCAAAATATAGACCAAAAGATAACGTACCTTATGGTACATATATTGAAGTAGACGCTTATTATCGTTCTATTAATGAAGAAAAAGTAGGTAGTGGTGATATTAAATACCGTTTTATGCTTGGTAAAAACATTACAACAAACTATGATGCCGAACGTAATCATCACTATAAACTTACATTGAAATTTAAAAATTTTGCAAATGATGCAGACTGGCATATCGAATATGCTGAACCGGAACCAGGTATTGAGGTGCCCAATCCCTATTATATTTCCTATTTATATAACAGAACGATGGATTTGCCTATAAAAATAAATCCTGGTTATGCGAAAGTGGAAAGTGTGAAAGCGGAAATACTCAACAATGGTTGGGCGCCTATTGGTGCAGATGCTAATAATTTTGATTATTATCATTTTGATTTGGAAGGCAAGAATGTATGGAATGGATTTCTTTCTTTGCGCCGTACTACTGCAACCATACTTACGACAACAAAAGCAGATGCTAATGAGGATTCAGGTATTGTTTATGCAGAAAGCAACCAGGAATACTATAACCGAACTCAACGAGGAAATCGCGAATATGCCGTAGATCCAGGCATTCACGAAGATACTGAATATGGTAATTATTCTGTGCGTAAAGAAGAGGGGACGAATATACTTCATATGAGTATACCTTTATATACACGTGCGAAACAGATGATTGCAAAAACTAGTTATACCGGGAATAATCCATATGTAGCCTACCGGCGTCAGGCAAAAATAAAAATAACCGCGACTTTATCGCAGGGTGAGCCATTAACAGAAATAGTTGATATATTCCAGGTACGTCGCGTAGTCAATCCTAAAGGAATATATCGACGGCATAATAATGACAAGCCTTTCCATGTTGTTTTAAAACGTTTGGCACGGGAGAATGCTACAAATTTCGAAGAATTTACTTCCGAGGGGGCTTGGGAAGCTGTTGTTGCAGCGACAACGCACGAAGGATTTGTGAAGTTAGAAAAAAGTAGTAGTAACAAGTACACGAGTATAGATGAACATGGTACACTTAAGGGGCTTTCCGGTTCAGTAATTGATTTCAAAATTACGTTCAATGGTACATGTGCAGAAAATGAATCCCGCCATGCCGTTATTCGTGTCAGTTATCACAACAATACTTGCAATCACCTTATATTTGTCCGCCAGGGCTATGCTCCTGTAGCTTTGCTTGACGAAGGGCGGGCTTGGCATACGTTTAATATGAAGACTCCTACGGAGGAAACAGATTCGCCGGTAGAAGAAGGGTCATTGTTTAAGTGGGGAAATCTGAATGAACCAATTGATGCGTCAAGTAATAAACATGAGAAAGAATATTGGATAGAAGTGCAGCCGAAAGACTTTAAAGATGATAAAGCCAAGCCACTAGAGATTGCTGGAAAAGGGACTACTAAATTGTGGGATGAAATCACATCTCAGCCTTTTAATACCCCTTTTGAAAAGCCTAAAATTAATGGAAAAGAAGTGGAAATTGCCAATTACGATGATTATAATGTATTGTATAAAAGCAAGGATATAGAAATGGGCTATGGTGTACTCTATGGTGATGATGCCGAGGAAACACTTTCCAATATCAATGAAGTATACGGATATCGTTATGATAGTTTCGGCACATATGGTATGCGTGGTTGTTTTATATATAATAAAACGGATGGGCGGAATCTATTCTTTCCGATAGGAGCGTCAGGCTATGGACATAGAAAACAAGGATATGGTGATATGAAAAATTGGCAGGGCGTAGTTACTGGTCAGGGCTATATACATGGTGAGACAAAGAATACAGTTGTACTCCGTTATTCTGCTGGACGTAGTGATAAATTCAATATGACGGCAGGTGATGAGAAACCTTTGTTTTATGATTTGTATATGCGTCCGGGGGCTATCTATTGGTTACAGCAGATATATCCACCAGGGCGCGATGGAGAAAGTGATATTATGGCGTGGGATATTAATTACTTCTCTTTTGATTTTAATTTGATTTCTAAAAGTAATGTTTACGCAACTCTTACTGGTGAAAATAAAATAGAAACGCCTAAAAGTGATGCATGCTTTATCCGTTGTGTAGAGCCATGATAATCTTATTTATTAATAATGTAGCATTGGAAAACTAAGGGCTGACTTTTGGGTCAGCCCCGTCAATACTCTTTTGGTATACTATAATGATTTAAGTATAATACTGTTTGCTTTATCCACTATGGAGGCGTCTAACGAGGCTAGATAAATACGTGTTGTGTTTTCGGAGTCATGTCCCATAGCTTCGCTAATAACCGAGATAGAGATATTTTTACTCTTGGCAATGTTTGCCCATGCATGGCGGGCGACATATGTTGTTAGTGTGACGGGGATCTCTAACATTTGTCCTATTACCTTCAGCTTTCTATTAATCAAATGTGAGGCATTTTTATATTCTCTTCTTGGGTCTTTACCGTTGTTTTTGATGATAGGTAGTAGATAAGAGCTTTCTATAGTGTTATATTTATCGACAATTTTTTGCATGGGCTTTTCCCACTTAATGAACAATTGTTGGTCGGTTTTATGTCTGCGATAGGACAGAACTCCATTCTGCAGATCTTTCTTTTTCAGATATGCCATGTCAATGAACGACATTCCGCGGGTGTAGAACGAGAACATGAAGATGTCTCTTGCATAATCCATCAAAGGGTTTGTGCTCAGATCTAAATTTTGTATTTGGCGAATTGTTTTTAGAGATACAGCTCGTTTTACTGTTTTGTCAATACCGGTATACACATACTTGAACGGATATTGTTGTTGTGTTAACTCTTTTTCTACAGCACGATTGTATATTGCTCGGAGATTCCGCATATAATATGAACAGCTGTTTGGACAGACACCGCAGTTTTTAAGGTATATTTCATATTTTATCATCAGATTGGAATTTACATCTTCAAGTAGAACGTCACCATTATTGTCCATAAAACGCTTGAAACTGTTGTATGCTGAGGCATAAGACTCGGCAGTGCGTTCTTTGCCGATTTGTTTTAGTTGTATAATAAGATCTTGTGCGAATGATAGAAAACTGTATTTATTGATGGGGGGAATACGGAATAGCTCTATTATTTTTCCGGAGGTAAAAGGATTGCCCGAATGTTCAAGTTTTGAAATGATATTTTTCAGTCTATGCATGTCTTCTGCTATTCGGCTTGTTAGTTGAGCGAGAAAACGTCGTCTTATGTCATTATTGTCCGGAAGAATGATGCAAGCCAAATGCTTATCCCATTCTGAAGGAAAAATTTTATAGCCGGTATTGATTTGCCTGGTTACTCTGGCATGAATGATTTGATAGAACAATACGCCTTCTTTTGTTTTCACGGAAGAGGTACGGAATTTGATTTTTATTGTTGCCATATCTACATGATTTGTTATATTAAACTATAAATAAATGAATATAACAAATGAGCATTTATCTGTCTTTTTATAAAATTAATCCTTTGTCATACAGAAAAAATGCCTGATGGAAACATTTTTATTTATCATTCATTTAGGATAATAGAAAACATATTTGCTATAGAAAAAGTTTGTTCATTAAATGAATTTTAAAGTGGGCGAAAAGCTGTTGCTTAACATGAGATAATGATTGAATAAATGCTGTACCAAAATCAATTGCAGAATGGTATCATATTTATGTTGATTCTCATTCCTATTGGTTTTACCTGTTCCAGAAAAAGAAAAATCCCTGAATTTTGAAAAAAATCAGGGATTAATATTGTCTTGCTTTTTAAAAGGTGGTGCCACCAGGAATCGAACCGGGGACACAAGGATTTTCAGTCCTTTGCTCT
>ERZ791620.1041-NODE-1041-length-12068-cov-3.782402_pt1 | contig 12068 bp, 8 predicted proteins | sample MGYA00509962_ERZ791620 | MGnify/ENA primary metagenome ERZ791620 (study PRJEB30046, sample SAMN00715162) | human gut metagenome | study: EMG produced TPA metagenomics assembly of the A metagenome-wide association study of gut microbiota in type 2...
CCGGGGGGTCGTGCGCCGCGAAGCGGGGCGGGAAGGATGCGTCCGGGACAAGCAGAAAGCACAGAAGCCTACGATCGACCCCAAGGGGGGGGCTGAGGCGAACGAAACGGCAGCAAAAGACCCGCAGGTTGCCGGGCTGCAAACACCCCGCGCCGCTCAAACCCCGCCGCTCAAGCGGACGCTCCCAAGGGCTGGGGCGAACGAAAAGACTAAAAGGACCCGCCGTCGCCGGACTGCGAAGATCTTTGCCACCAAAAGGCAGCGATACCTCGCGGGCGAGGACCGCGGAATGTTTCATGTACTCTCGGTGACAAAAGCACAAACAAAAAGGCCTGCAAAACGCAGGCCCTTCTTCCGGCGGATGCCGGACAAATCGCTATAACTCCGTTACTGCTCGCTCAAGATGCGCATTGCAACATCGAGAATCGTCGTATCGTCCAACGTAACGACACCCCCGTCCGGTCCCGGTTCGAAGTGCACGCCGACGCACTCCTTCGATTCGTGCTTGCCGCCAAAGTAATTGCGGACAGTGTCTACGTCGATTCCTAACTCATCTGCAATGCGCTGCGAGCTGCCGCTGGGCAACCGGTCCTTGATACGGCGCAACTCGTTAAATGTGATAATCATATCCGTTGAATTTTTGGTTGATGGTTCTACACAACTAAATTAATACAATTTTACGGAACTGCAAAATTTCTGCCTGAAAAAGTGTAATAAAAATGCAACGCGAAAGAAAAGAAGCGAAAGTCCCCTGTTCCAAAACAAAAGCCCCCGCCGAAGCGGGGACTTTTCAGATTTCACGGTGCATTCCACACCGCCGGAAAAGCGGATCATTTGCCGTCAGGCTCGATGTAGATCTGGAAAATCAGCGGCGAGAAGGACGGAATGTCGGTATAGACCTTGGTCGTGGTCGTCGTCTCGCCCGAATCGTAATAACCGCCGTAATAGCCGTAGTTGCCCAGACCGCCGTAGCCGTAGTAATCGTTGTAATAACCGCCGTAATAGCCGTTATTGCCGTAATACATCTGCGAATAGTTCAGGTAGTTCAGGTAATCGTAATAGCTCGACGTGTAGCCGTTCGAGGAGGTCGACGTACTCGAACCGCCGCTCTTGCCCGTCGTGCCGTAGGCATTGGTCGACGTGGTGACCAGCGTCGCCCACTGCCCGTATTTCAGATGCGGGACGATGTAATAGAACGCGGTTATCAGATCGGGATTCTGCACGTCGTACGAGTGCGCCGAACCGGTTTTGCGCACCTCGCCGTAGATGATCTGCTTCACCTCGTCGATGTTCGTGTCGAAGATGAACCCGTCGAGGAAACGGCCGATATACCAGATCTTGGCCGTGCCTTCCATGCCGACCGAATCGGCATCGAGGTCCGCAACGCCCTTGTAGGCTTCGTAGTCGTCGCCCTCGCCGTGGAAACGCTTCACGAGCGCCTCGGCGATCTTCTTCTCCAGATCGGCCAGCGACGCTTCGATCGTTTCGACCGCCTTGCGGAGCTTGCGCAGGAGTTTTTCCTGCTCTTTCTTCTGTTCGTAGGTCAGCTTGCCCGAAGAGCTGGCTTTCGGCGCCGCCTCTTTCGCGGGAGCGTCCTTACGCTCCACCTCCTGCAAGGATTCCAGTTTGCGTTTTTCGAGGAAGTAGTAGATGCCGCCGAGGTATTCGCGTACGCCGCCGTTCCGGAATTCGTAAACCTTGGAAACCATGCCGTCGAGAAACTCGCGGTCGTGGGAGACGACGATCACCGTACCGTCGTATTTCATGATGGCGTTCTTGAGAATATCTTTCGAACGCATATCCATGTGGTTGGTCGGCTCGTCGAGGATCAGCAGGTTGTAAGGCTCCAGCATCAAACGGGCCATCGCCAGTCGTGCGCGTTCGCCGCCGGAGAGGACCTTGACCTTCTTGTCGATGTCTTCGCCCCGGAACAGGAAGGCGCCGAGAATGTCTCGCAGACGTGTGCGCACGTCGCCGACGGCTACGCGGTCGAGCGTGTCGTAAACCGTGAAATCGCCGTTCATCAGGTCTTCCTGATTCTGTGCGTAATAGCCGATGTTTACGTTGGCTCCCACGCGGATCGAACCTTCGGTGGGCGTGAGTTGTCCCACGATCATCCGGGCCAGCGTGGTCTTGCCTTCTCCGTTGCGGCCTACCAGGGCGATCTTGTCGCCCCGTTCGATGGTGAAGTTCGCTCCGCTGAAGACATGTTTGGAGCCGAACGACATCCCGGCCTCCTTGATCTCTGCGACGATCTGTCCCGAACGCGGGGCGGGCGGGAACTTGATGTTGAGCGTGGCAAGATCCTCCTCCTCGACCTCGATACGCTCCAGACGGTCGAGTTGCTTGATGCGCGACTGCACCTGGTTCGATTTGGTCGGCTTGTAGCGGAATTTCTCGATGAACTCCTCGGTCTTTTCGATCATCCGCTGCTGGTTTTCGTAAGCGGCCATCTGCTGCGCCCGCCGTTCGGCACGCAGCACGACGTATCGGGAGTAGGGTACTTTGTAGTCGTAGGCTTTGCCCAGCGAGATCTCCACCGTGCGGGTGGTCACGTTATCCAGAAAGGCGCGGTCGTGCGAGATGAGCAGCACCGCGCCGTTGTAGTTTTTCAGGTAATCCTCGAGCCACTGGATCGACTCGATGTCCAGGTGATTGGTCGGCTCGTCCAGCAGGAAAATCGAAGGCCGGCGCAGCAGCAGTTTCGCCAGCTCGATGCGCATGCGCCAGCCGCCTGAAAATTCGCTCGTGGCACGCTGGAAGTCGCTGCGGTTGAATCCCAGACCGAGCAGCGTCTTCTCGATGTCCGCTTCGCGGGTATCGCCGCCCAGAATGTGATAATGGTCGGTCGCTTCGTTCAGCCGGTGGAGCAGCGATTCGTAGTCGGACGATTCGTAGTCGGTGCGCTCGGCGATTTCGCGGGTGAGGCGGGCGATTTCGGCTTCGAGTTTCAGCACTTCGTCGAAGGCTTTGGCCGTCTCTTCGACGAGTGTCGTAGTGTCCGCTACACGCATCTGCTGCGGGAGGTAGCCGATCGTGCATTCGCCGTTGTAGGAGATCGAACCCGAGGTGGGTTGCTGTTCGCCCACGATCAGACGCAGCAGAGTCGTTTTGCCGGCGCCGTTCTTACCGACCAGGCCGATGCGGTCCTTGGGGTTGATGAGCAGGGATATGTTGTCGAAAAGCGTCCAGCCGCCGTAGCTGACGGTGAGGTTGTCTAAAGAGATCATGGTTTCGTTTTCTGCGATTTTCCGTGCGTGCGGAACGCCCGGCTTACCGGAAGTAGGTGCTTGGGTGAAAGGAGTCGGAGGTTAGCTCTGCAACATTCTCTCGATCTCCGCCTGCGGGTCCGGGGCGCCGAAGACGGCGCTGCCGGCGACCAGGGCGTCGGCTCCGGCGTCGAAGAGCAGGCGCGAGTTATGGGCAGAGATGCCGCCATCGACTTCGATCACAGCGGTGGATTCCGTTTCGTCGATCATGGCACGCAGCTCCCGGATTTTCTCCAGCGAGTCGGGCATGAAAGACTGTCCGCCGAAACCCGGCTCGACGCTCATGACGAGCACCAGGTCGATCAGGGGTACGATGTCGCGCAGCACCTCGACAGACGTGGCGGGCTTGATCGAAACGCCCGCTTTGGCGCCAGCGCGGTGGATCAGGTCGATGCACTTTTTGGGGTCGAGCGTGGCCTCGTAGTGGAAGGTGACGATTCCGGCGCCTGCCTCGGCGAAACGGGTGACGTATTTTTCGGGTTCGACGATCATCAGATGCACGTCCAGCAGTTTGGACGTAGCCTTGCGGATGGCCTTCATCACCGGGAATCCGAACGAGATGTTGGGGACGAATACGCCGTCCATGACGTCGATATGCACCCATTCGGCGGCGCTTCGGTCGATCATCTGCGTATCGCGCTCCAGGTGGCCGAAATCGGCCGACAGCATCGAGGGGGATATGATTCGTTGCATGGTTTTAGATTCTTAAAACTGAATAATAGAAACAAAGACAATTTTGGAGTAGAGTTTACCCAAAATACCTTGTTATTTTTGGCAAAGATAGTAAATTCGAAATAGAATGAGGATGTCGGGCAGGGGAATTTATTTGTAGTTGTTTGGCGTTGTAATATTTCCGGTCTGTTTATGCTTTGTATTACGGACAGTCTTGTTGTAATTATTTTAGTTGTTATGCTGGTTTTACAGGGATTCTGTGGAAGAGGAAGGAGAAGAGAGAGGCATTCCCCCTCTCTTCTCGTTCCGAAAAATACTTTTTTCTGTTGCAATGCTTGTCGCCGGTTTTAACGAACCGATATCGGCTCGACGGTATTCTGAAGACGATATATGTAATCCGGCCATTCCGTCTGTACGTTGGTACCCGTGCGGAAATATGCATTTGTTAAAGGAATGTTGGTCTGCATGTTCGAAAGCGACATCGAACTGGACATAGGAATAGGTGATGCACCTTCCTTGGAGAGCGGCCCAATCAATACTCTCTCTATTTCGCTATAGTTACCAGAGGCATCTTCGGCCATCGAGAGGAATGTGCCTTGCTGGTCGGCCGGGAAGAGAATCAGTGTGGACGTTTCGTCTTTGAGTGTCGCTTCCGTGCTGACGTTTGTCAAAATAGCTGATAACATCTCTTCTTCGGGATATTTGGTTTTGTCGGTGTAGTCGGCCGACAAACCTAGGAAATACCAGTGGGCCGCGTCGGAGCTATGGCTGATTTCGATGTCTATGGCTAGCAGGTTCTTGCCGGCTAATGAACTTAATTCGGGATCGAGTAGAGCCAGTTGGTCGCAGTCGTAATAAGCCCGCATCCAAGCTTTGGCCCAAGCGGACGAAACGGTTGCTTTTGGTGTCGTTAATTTCTCGCCGACAAAGACTTCACCTGCCAGCGTGCCATCGAAGTTCATACAGACAGCGAACGGGATATATTCCGTTTCCGGAGAGAGGAGTCCGGCAGGGCTTTCCGGGCCGAAAGACATGGTGACCGCACCACGAGCACAGAATCCGCGAACGATCTCTCCGATCGTGTAGCCCTGTTCCTCGTAAGTCGTGAATATCTGTTGCTGATAAGCGCGTACGGTCTCTTCATTCGATCCGTATTGTGCGTATTTTTCGGCAGGTAAGAGCTCATACCAGTATAATACGCTCGGGTCGCTGGGTGTGACGGAAACTTCCGCGCTACGGGCCGTCAATTTAGCGGGATCGATGCTGAATTCAAAAACTGTTTCGGAGGGGTCGCCAGCCGGAATAGTCTGGAACGAAGCCGACTCAACACTGGTTGTACGACCGGCTTGGTAACCGAATACCACGACGGAATAAGACGTGTTTGGGTCCAGTGCGTTTATTGTGCGGATTTGCGATCCCGTGTAAATATCGTAAAGTCCTGTGTTCATCAGAATTCCGTTCTCATCGATATAGGCGTCGGCGAGTTCCTCTGGAGTCCCTTGTGATGAAACGGCTATAAACCAAGTGTAGGGATCCTGATTGGTGGGAGTAATCGAGATTTTGGCTGATGCATAAGAGACGTCTTCGTCGGGAATCTTGATTGAGAATGTATTTAGGGATACCGGAGTCTTCTGGCTTTCGAATGTGTATTGGGAGACTTCCGAAAGCGGGTTACCCTCCTTGTCGATCGCAGCGGCCAACAGATGGTAGGTCGTCGATCCGAAAAGACTTTGGAGCGTGTTGTTGAATGGTCCTGTGTGGGTGATGTCGGCTACGGCACCGGCTCGGTCGAATCCTTCTTCCTGAATGCCGTACTCAATGTCGCTTTCGAGCATATCTTTGAATAAAGCGTCTTTATTTTTATTTGCGTCTGTAAATTCCTTGTCGGTAGCACGAGTCCAATACCATGTTTGTGTATTGTCTGATGGTGTGATGGAAATCTCGGCTGCATTCGGACTCAAGGTTTGGACATCGAATGTGAAAGTCATTTCGACGGGATTGGATTGCTCTCCTTCGGATGGAGGAGTTATGTCCGGCTCATTTTCCTTGTTGCAAGCGCCTGACAGGATTCCGCACAAGAATAGCATGTTGATATAAAGAAGTCTGTGCTTTATGTTTTTTGATATATGTTTCATGGCTTGGTGTTTTTTTGTTGGAAATATTTTCAGCCGTCATTAAAGAAGACGGCTGAAAATATAGATTACTTGTGTCTGTTTACAAAGCAGTGAAGCCGTCCATCGGACCGACATAGTCAGCTATTACTTTGATTTTGTGTCCGAGTGGAGCTACGAAGAAGCCTTCGTAGTGGAGCGTCCATTTTTGGCTTCCGCTGTCATAAGACAGATTCAGGTCGCCTTCCATGAGTACATACGGAAATATGGGATCGTCCAAATCCTGTCCGAGCGTGGCGTATGAGTAGCCGGGAATGAACTCGATCTGTGTGGGATCGAAGCCTGCGGCCGATGCATCCGGAGCACGATTAATAAAGAAGAGGCGCATGTTGGCTTCTCCTTCGGTGTCGGGTTGAAGGTCAATACGTCCAATATAGGAACGCTCGTAACCTTCCAAATCTGACGTAAGTCCGTATGAAACTACGGCTGGAGTATTTGAATAGGTGTCTTGCCATACATTATATTGAGGCTCCTCGGGATCTTCGCCTCCTCCTTGTTCCCCTATAGAACCTTGGAACGACCCAGTCAGCGTGCTTCCGTAAACGACTTGTGCCGACGCGTTTTCCTGATAGATAATATCGTATGAATCACGGGCGTCGATTGTGAGCGTGTATTCGTTGGTTTCCGGACTCACTTCAACTTTTATCGAGCCGGTTTTGTAGCCGATTTCCGACGGGCCGAGTGTACCGTTGATGTAAACGGGAGCGTTGGCGAAATAGGCTTTGGCCAACGATACGGTTCCTGCTTCTCCATTTTCGCTGATTGGGTAGTTACCCGTTGCGAGCGTTTCGGTTTCGGAATGGAATACCAGCGAGAACTGTTTCAGGTCGGGGTGAGCAGAACTGCGTAGCGGAAGGGCGATTGTCTTCTTTTCGGCATTCCATTTGGCCCCTCCGGTTTCGTCGAATACCACATTGTTGAGAGAATAGTTCTTTAACTCCATCTCGTGCGAGAGTATGCCGGAGAATCGACCGGTAAACTTGGTTTCGCTTTTGGATAATGTGCCTGTAATGGTCAGAATTACAGTGTTTGCCGTGCCTCGTTCAATTTTGACCAATGTCCCTGCAGGAAGGTTGTCGTCAATGTCGCTATTCCCTTCGATGTCTATCAGATAAGAGGAGGATACTGTTTTATAAAGGTCTTCTGCAAGCAGGCGGCTGCCGTTTCTCTAGGCGCCGTTGTTTTCGATACCTTCAAGTTTGATTTGGGTCTGATAAACACTTGTGTTGTCCGTTTCGAACAGGTTAATTAGTAGCATGCCGTTAGGCAGATAAAGTAATTCTCCTGTTGAAAAAGTGATATCGATTTGCTCCGGTTTCGGTTCGGGATCTTCCGTCCCTGGGTCTTCGTCTTTGAGCGGGGTAAGTTGTAATTTGTTGGAAATTGTCTTGCCCGTCTGGTTCGCAGCTGCAGCGATAACGGCATATGTAATCTGCTTGTCGACGGGAACTCGGATCGAAAGTTTGTTCTTGTCCGTGAGTTTAATGCTCGTTCCGGTTGCGAAAATTTCATCAGCAGTCGTGGGGAGCGATTCGTTCGCGTTCATGCAGACGTAAGCGCATTGCTCGGCATTTTCCACGTTGATCGAGAAGTTCAGTGCCCCGATTTCACTTTCTAAAGCAGAAATTGAGATGCTCGGTTCGGGGATAAGGTCTGATGTTTCGTCATCACTACATGCAGAGAGCATGGCTGTCAAAGTCAATCCTACCAGGAAAAACTTCATGGAAGCAAAGTTCATCATAGAGCATTTTTTTGGTTAAAGAATAATTTCAGAATAAATATATGGATAAAAAATGATTTTACAATGTTGTTTCGAAAATAAATTAGATTATATTTTTTAGGTTCTTTGCCTCTATTATAAAATGTAAATAAATTTGCTTTTGCATTTGACTTATTCTTATCTTTGTTAAAGATTGGATGCGGTTCGGCAATCTTTGTGTGCATGCCCGTACGATTGCTTGCATCTTTTGTTATTTTTGTTGCTGTCATGAATACCGGAATCGTTGTCGTTTTATTGTCGCTCGGCGTCGTTTGCGCCGTGCTGGGTTTGCTTTTGCTCTCCCTGCGTCGGGATAACGCCCGTTTGTCGGACGAACGGGCTGCTGCGGACGAAGCTCGCCGCCTGGCCGAGGAGTCGCGCCGGGTGTCCGAAGAGAAATCCGCTGCCGCCGAAATCGAAATCCGCACCCTGGTCGAGCGGAGTACGCTGGCGCAGGCCCGTCTGGAGGCGGCCGAACAGCGAATGGCCGAGGCACGTGCCGAACGCGAAAAGATGGAGGAGACTTTCCGGACCCAATTCAAGAACCTCGCCAATGACATTCTGGGCGAACAGTCGCGCACTTTCAAGGAGACCAACCGCGAAGCGCTCGACGTGTTGTTGAAACCTTTCCGGGATAACATCGTGGAGTTCCGCGAGCGGGTCGAGAAGATCTACTCCTCCGAGAACGAACAGCGGGGGGCGTTGCGCAACGAGCTTGAACGCCTGATGGAACTCAATCGCCGCATCACCACCGAAACGACCAACCTGACCAACGCGCTCAAGGGCAATTCCAAAGTGCAGGGCGACTGGGGCGAGATGATCCTCGAAACGATCCTCGACAATTCGAACCTGATCCGGGGCGTACATTACGATACGCAGCTCAATATCAAGGACGAAGCGGGAAACAACCTGCGGCCCGACGTGGTGCTTTATCTGCCCGAAGGCAAACGGATCGTCATCGACTCGAAGGTGTCGCTCACGGCATTCGTCGGATACGTCGGGGCCGAGGACGAGGCGACCCGGCGCCAGTATCTTGCGTCGCACGTCGCGTCGGTGCGGCAGCACGTCGTCGAACTGGGTCGCAAGGAGTACCAGCGATTGCTCGATTCGCCCGATTTCGTCATTATGTTCATTCCCAACGAACCGGCGTTTCTGGCGGCGCTGCAAAACGACAGCTCCATCTGGGCCGATGCCTACGACAAGAAAGTCATCATCTCTTCGCCGACCAATCTTTTCGCTTTACTGAAGTTGGTGGACGATCTTTGGAAGCGGAACGCACAGAATAAGAATACGGCCGACATCGTTACTTACGGTACGAAACTCTACGAGCAGTTGGTGGCTTTCACCGCTTCGCTCGAAGGGGTGGGACAGTCGCTCGACGCCGCCCGGGACAAGTACAACGATGCCTACAAGCGGCTTTGCACCGGTAACGACAACATCGTCCGCTGCGGGGAGCGGCTTCGCAAACTGGGAATTCCGACCAAGAAACAACAGTCTGCCCGGACTTTGCAGGCGGCCGATTTACCGGACGAAGAGTAGCTTCGGCAGGGGCGGGATTGCCCCGGCACGACAGCGGTGCGTAACCGGTGCGAGGGGTGCTTGAAAAAGCCGGATGTCGGGAGGAGGAGATGCGAGTTTCCTCCCGAGATACGATAAAAAAAATCTACCGGGATGCTCCGTCGCCGATCACTTATCGGGCAGGAAAATTCCGGCAGATTTGTATTTCAAATTGTCTAAAGCAGCTTTTGGAGCAATACTTCGTCCTTATACCCTTCGGGGGTACGGATCCACTCCTTTTTAACCCCGACCCGGCGGAATCCGGCTCTTTCGAAGAGAGTCAGGCTGGGGACGTTGTCCGCGAGTACGTTGCACCACAGTTGCCGCAGCCGGAGTACCGTGCGGGCATACTCTTCGAGCAAAGCCAATGCCTCTGCCCCGTATCCTTTCCCGCGCTGTGCCGGATCGTAAACCAGAATGCCGACGCCTGCCCGTTCGTGCTGCGGCTCGAAATCGAACAAGTCGATGGCTCCGATCGTTTCCCCCGCTGTGTCGTCGATCATCAACCGCAGTTGTCCGCATCGGTAAATACCAGCCTGCTGCTCCTGGATGAATTGTTCGATCGAATAGTGCGAGAACGGTTCGATCGTACCGCTGACTGTCCACAACGAAGGATCGTTTTCCCACCGGCAGAGCAGTTCGAGGTCCTGAGGTTCGACGGCCCGCAGGCTGCAAATATGGCCTCGGAGCATCATTAGCAAAGTCCGAGCACCTGATTGCGAATCAACATGGCAGCACCCCAGGCGCTGGCCGTCTTGCCCATTTTCGACAAGCGGAATTTGGTGTCCTTATAAACCAGATTGAGCGAGTATTTGTTGGTCGCCGACTTGAGGGGCAGCATCAGGTAGTCGCCCGCTTCGGCCAGCTCGCCGCCTACGATGACCGTTTCCGGATTGAAGGTGTTGATCAGGAAGGCGACGGCCTTGCCCGCCTTTTCTCCGACCTCCTCGATCAGTTCGATCGAGAGATTGTCGTCGTGCTTGGCTGCGTCGATGATCTCATCGACGTGGATGGCTTCGTGCTTGTTGTATTTTTCGCGCAGGATCGTATTGACACCCTGGCTGATAAGCCGACCGAACTTCTGTTCGATCGCGATTCCCGAAACTTCGGTTTCGAGGCAACCTTTCTTGCCGCAGGAGCAGATGATTTCGTTGTCGAAGAAGGGAATGTGCCCGAACTCTCCGGCAAAGCCGCTCTTGCCGTAGTAGAGTTTGCCGTTCATGACGATACCGATGGCCAGGCCGCGTCCGAGGTGGAGGTAGAGTACGTCCATCTCGTCTTTGGATTTGCTGTTGGTGTATTCGGCATAGCATCGGGCCCGGGAGTCGTTTTCGAGCAGTACGCGGATGCCGATGCGTTGTTCGATCATATCGCGCAGGGACTGTTCGCTCGAAGTGAAATAGCGGTAACTGCGTCCCGTCGTGGGATTGACGCGTCCGCTGACGCTGACACCCACTCCGAGGATTTTCGCGCGTTCCACACCGCACGTATCGATGAAATGTGCGATATTCGAGCAGATTTTTTCGAGGCATTGAGGGCGATCCTGCAGTTCGAAGTCGGTCAAGAGTTCCTCTTTGACGATATTGTTGTGCAGGTCCGTGATGAGGAACGACATGTTGTCCCGGCCGATATTGACGCCTGCGAAATAGATGGCCGAGCTGGCCAGTCCGAAGACGTTGGGACGTCGTCCACCCGGAGTTTCGACCTTGCCCAGATCGGAGACGATGTTCTCCTGAACGAGTTCCTGAACGAGCTTGGTGATGGTCGGTACGCTGATGTGCAGCTCTTTGGTAAGCTCCGAGAGCGTACACTCCCCGTTCACCGCCATATGTGCGATGATATTTCGCTTGAAGAGGTTGTTCTTGTGCGAAATACCTTTCAGATTGTCATCTTCCTGTCGGCTGAAAAATTCGGTTAACGATGTCATAGTTATTGATGTCGTTTGATGTCTTCTGTAATTTTTGTGCAAATATAGAAAGAATTCAATCGAATTTGGCGTATTTGATCTTGTGATATGAAAAAAAATTATAAACAAAATAGAATCGATTGCTTGTCAATCGATTCTATTTTGTTTTCGGAGGCGGGTTACAACGTCGATTTCGACTCTACGACCGCTTCGGGATTCACTTTTTTGATAAGACCCTGCAGGACATTGCCGGGACCGAGTTCCGTAAATTCGGTCACGCCGTCCGCAAGCATGTTCTTGACGATGTAGGTCCAGCGTACCGGTGCGGTGAGCTGTGCGATCAGGTTGGCCTTGATCGTCGCCGGATCGGTTTGGGGTTTGGCATCGACGTTCTGGTAGATGGGGCAGACAGGAGCCTGGAAGGGTGCTTCGTTGATCGCTTTTTCGAGTTCGACCTTGGCCGGCTCCATCAGGGGCGAGTGGAATGCACCGCCTACGGGCAGACGCAGTGCGCGTTTGGCGCCCGCTTCCTTGAGTTTGGCACAGGCGGCATCGACCGCTTCGACGCTGCCCGAGATAACCAGTTGGCCGGGGCAGTTGTAGTTCGCCGCCACGACCACGCCGTCGATCGAGGCGCAGGCTTCCTCTACTTTGGCGTCGTCGAGTCCCAGGATCGCCGCCATCGTACCGGGTACGGCTTTTCCGGGGTTTTTCCTGGGCATCCCCCCGTTTAC
>ERZ791620.1044-NODE-1044-length-12017-cov-2.144123_pt1 | contig 12017 bp, 9 predicted proteins | sample MGYA00509962_ERZ791620 | MGnify/ENA primary metagenome ERZ791620 (study PRJEB30046, sample SAMN00715162) | human gut metagenome | study: EMG produced TPA metagenomics assembly of the A metagenome-wide association study of gut microbiota in type 2...
CGTACCGTCTGGTCGATGGGGCGGTTGTAGCCCCACATGTTGTCGTGCATGGCATCCTGATTATACTCTACCCCACCCGTCAGGTCGGCAGGCAGGAAGAGACAACGGTCGAAGTGATAAACGTATTGTGAACCAACTACCCACGTCAGGTCGGTAGTAGCACCGTAAGCGTCGAGCGAATGGTCGCCACCGTAGTAGCTGTCGCGATCGATGTGCTGCACGGAGGCATAAACGTTCATGCGGTGCTTCTCATTGGGCGAAAAATAATCGAACTTCACACTTCCGCTGTTGATGCTGTGCTGGGTCTGCTCGGTGATGTCGGTCTCGTGAGGCGGACGGTCGAGCAAATTGCCACCACGGCGGAATTCCTGCAGATGATGGTATTCAAAGGTCAGTTTGGAGTAAGTACTCGTCTTGAGATACGAACGGAAACCAACTGTTTGGTTACGCAACTGGGGCAGCTCAGTAAAGCCGTCGCTGTCGTAATCGAATCCACTGCGCTGGCGGTTCTGTCCAAAGACGTAAATACCTGCCTTATGGTCATCGGTCACCAACGAAGCGTTCATGGTCGTATTGTTGTCGAACACCGAAAGGCCGCCCACGCCCATAATGGTATGTCCCAGCTGGGCAGAGTTGCGCAACGGTTCTTTGGTAATGATGTTGATGGTTCCCGCAATGGCCGATGCGCCAAACAGTGCCGAACCTCCTCCACGCATCACCTCCACTCTCTCTATCATGTTGGCCGGTATCTGTTCCAGTCCGTACACTCCTGCCAAAGCACTGAACACGGGGCGCGAGTCTATCAGAATCTGCGTATAAGGACCGTCAAGGCCATTGATGCGTACTTGCTGGAAACCACAGTTCTGGCAGTTGTTCTCTACCCGCACACCCGGCTGGAAGTTCAGTCCCTGTGCCAGTGTGGTTGAATTAGTCTGCTCGAACAGCTTGAAATCCATGACATTAACCAGCGTAGGAGCCAGACGGCGGGTTGTTTCGCTGCGGTTAGCGGTCACCACTACCCCGTCCAATGCCACGAGGTCTTCTTCCAGTTCGAAGTTCTCTTCCAGCGTAACGCCTTTCTTCAGCACAACGTTACGTGTCAAAGTTTTATATCCCACGGCACTGACCTGCAGTACGAACTCGCCTTCGGGCAGATTCTTCAGGAAGTAATGTCCTGTTCCGTCGGTTAGCGTACCGATAGTGGTACCTTTCAGCGAAACAGATATATAGGAAAGGTGTTCTTTGGAGTGTTTCTCAAGTACATGCCCCACAATGTTGGCATCCGATTTGTTCAAGTCTTCGGCAAAGGTTGTGGCTGGCAACAGTGCATACAGCACCGCCACCACAAGAAAAATATACGTTTTCATGTGTCTTCTTTCTATAAATTAATAAAATGAGGAAAAGGGTAGATGTTTCCAAATAATCCATAGTGAATTCATAACACACCTACCTGTCATACAAATATAAATCGCGTCAGTCAGAAGACACAAACGGGAGGGGCACGCAGACGAAGGCCGTTTTCCTGTCGCGACAGACAAAGCCGTACCACACGGGGCACCGCCAATACGTTCAGCAAAACCAAGAAACAGGAAACGGCAGTCAGCAACGACGGAAGCGAAGAAGCGGTATAATGGCCCAGAAAAAATATCGTCTCGGCCTGATCCGGCGTATGCTGATGATTGGCTTGGAAGGGATGCGAGTGCACAATGATAAGCCCGTTCACCACATGCGAGTGGTTGAACAGTGTGATTCCTCCCCAATACATCAAGAACAACAGGGGAAGAAAGAACTTCATGATGCGACGCAACTTCTCCAAAGAAGATTTATATGATTAAATTTGAAGGCGCAAAGATAAGGCTATTTATGCTAGTAAACAAACTTCAGGAATAACTATATATAGGTATTCCCAAATATTCTCCAATTCCACCCTCGTTCTCCCATGAATCTCCTATTTTTGTATCTCTACATCCCAACCGCGCAATACGCAATACATGAAACAAATTCCTAAAAAAAAATCGTTTCTTTGCAACCTTGCCGGGGGGATGTTCCGTCTAAACAGACAAAGAACCAAAGAAACTAAAAACAAACGAATATGAAACGCATCCTTTTACTTCTGGGCCTGATGGCCGCCATTTGCTTAGGAATACAAGCTGAAAACCGCACCGTGACCGATAGCGTAAACGGAAAGAAACGTGTCATCGAACTGACGGACACCACGATAAACGGACAACGGACTACCGACACACTGAGTATCACCATCTATGAAGGTAGCAGCACCTACAGCGACGACGAACCTTACCACCACCATAACAGTGACAGCGGCCTGCAATGGGTAGGCTTTAACTTCGGCGACGAAGCGCCCGAAACTATCATTGCCATGACTGCCATTATCTTCGTGTTCGGCCTGCCGGCACTGCTCATCTTCATCATCTTCTATTTCCGCTACAAGAATCGGAAAGCCAAATACCGCCTGGCCGAACAAGCACTGGCCAGCGGACAACAACTACCTCCCGATTTCTTCAAAGAGGTTGAAAACCGTGACTTGCGCAGCCGTGGCATCAAAAACATCTTCCTCGGCATCGGACTGTTCATCTTCCTGTGGGCTCTGACAGGCGAATTCGGCCTGGGCTGCATCGGTTTGCTTATCATGTTTACAGGTTTCGGGCAGGTAGTCATCTACTATACCCAACCCGAACGTAACAACGGTGCCCCTTTCAGCCGAATGGAACGCGAAGGGGAATATACCAAAAAAGAAAATGATTCTGACGCCCAAAACGAAACACAACGATGAACCAACTCAACGACTTATCGCTGATTGCGCAGGTCGTAGTGTTTCATAATAACAGGGCCTTCGACCAGTTGGTCAGGAAATACCAGTCGGCCGTCCGACGGTTTTTCCTGAACCAGACTTGCGGCGACAGCGAATTGAGCGACGACCTGGCGCAGGAAACCTTCATACGGGCCTACACCAATCTGGCTTCGTTCCGCAACCTGTCCAGCTTCTCTACCTGGCTCTACCGTATTGCTTACAACCAATATTATGACTATCTTCGCAGTCGGAAAGAGACAGACGACCTGGACACCATGCGGGTAGATGCCCAATGCAGCACCCGACAGCCGGACACTGGCTTGAAGACAGACCTGCACCGCGCACTCGCTACACTGAAAGACATAGAACGTACCTGCATCACCCTGTTCTACCTGGAGGACCAGAGTATCGAAAAGATAGCAGGAATCACCGGATGCCCCACGGGAACCGTAAAAAGCCACCTTTCGAGGGCCAAGGAAAAGATGGCAACTTACTTAAAACAGAATGGTTATGACGGAAAATAATGATAAACTACTGGAAAACTTCTTCGCCGAAAACCGGCAGGAAGTAGCCGACAACGGCTTCAGCAGACGAGTGATGCACCGCCTGCCCAACCGGAACAGCCGTCTGGCACGCCTGTGGACGGCTGGCGGATTTACGCTGGCTGCCGTACTGTTTGTCCTGATGGATGGTCTGCAATTGGTATGGGACACTTTGCGCGAAACATTCACCACAACCGTAGCCAACGGCATGGAACAGGCCGACCCACGTTCGATAGCGATAGCCTTGGGCGTTCTTTTGTTCCTGATGTACCGCAAAATAGCTTCGCTGGCTTGAATAAACGTTTTTTCGTAAAGGAAAAACATTTTTATCGATGATATGTTATATCTTTGCCCACTTAAAAAACTAAAATGACAAAGAAAGTTTTAATACATATCACCGTCAGCCTCACTATGTTCCTGCTTCTGTTTGCAGGACATGTGCATGCGCAAGGCACCAGCGACAGCATCGTCATGAACCGGCTGAAACAAATGGGTGCCCCATTGACCTACAACAACAAAGTAGAATTGCTGATGAACGGGCATGACAAGTTCACCGACCTGTTCGAAGCCATTCGCGGCGCCCGACATCACATCCATCTGGAATATTTCAACTTCCGCAACGACTCCATCGCCAACGCCCTGTTCGACCTGTTGGCCCAGAAAGCGGCCGAAGGCGTGGAAGTGCGTGCCCTGTTCGACGCCTTTGGCAACTGGTCGAACAGCCGCCCACTGAAGAAAAAACATTTGGAAGCCATCCGCAAACGGGGCATCGAAATCATAAAGTTCGACCCCATCACCTTCCCTTGGTTCAATCATGCCGCCCACCGCGACCATCGGAAAATCGTAGTAATCGATGGAAAGACCGGCTACACGGGAGGCATGAACATAGCCGACTACTACATCAAAGGCCGGCCGAAGATAGGCGAATGGCACGACATACATGCACGCATCGACGGCGATGCAGTCCGCTACCTGCAGGGCATCTTCCTGACCATGTGGAACCGCGAGACCGGACAACACATCGGCGGACCGGAATACTTTCCGGACACGCCCCAGCTGCCGGACAGCATTGCCGAAGAAATCATGATTGTAGACCGTACGCCGCGTGAAACACCGCGCTCCATCAGCCGAGCGTACGCCACTTCCATACGTGCGGCCGACAGCCTGATCCGGATTGTAAATCCTTACTTCGTACCCACCAAATCCATTCGTGAAGCCCTCAAATACGCCCTGAAAAAAGGAACACAGGTCGAGATTATGGTACCCAAAGTATCCGATGTGCCGTTTACGCCCGAAGCGGCCTTCTACATCCTGCACAAACTGATGAAGCGGGGTGCCAAAGTATATCTGTTCAACGGCGGTTTCCATCATTCCAAAGTTATGATGGTGGACGACAGCTTCTGTACCGTAGGTACGGCCAACCTGAACAGCCGCAGCCTGCGCTACGACTACGAAACCAATGCTTTTATCTTCGACCCCGAAACGACAGCCGAACTGACCGAGATGTTCGAACATGACAAAGGACGCAGCACGCTGCTGACTCCCGAAGTGTGGAAAGAACGTTCGGCATGGAAAAAGTTCGTGGGATGGTTCGGCAACCTGTTTACGCCGTTCCTCTGACCTGCTTGTACGCTGTTTGTGGGACACTTGCACGGCTCGCGAGAGACACCAGTGTGTATTTTCCGCCAAATAGTTTGCAGTGTTTAAACAAAACCGCTATATTTGTTGCTGCAAATATAAAATGATTTTCAATAAGAAAACAACGAAACGCAGATTTTCGCACGAAAAAGTTTATAATCCACTGAATATAAACTTCGTACAACGGAAATCCGCGTTCAACAACCCCGATTCGAGAAAAGAAACCAACCATTAACCCCCTGAAACACCGGAAAGGAAGAATCCGACCTATGGAAAAGAAAGAAGACCTGATGTTCGACGTGACCGACATCGTACGACGCGCCAAACTGGCACTCGATCTGAAGAAAGACAACGAACTGGCACAATACCTGGGCGTCTCGCGCTCGACGCTGAGCAACTGGATGGCGCGCAACAGCATCGACTTCGGCCTGCTGCTGAGCCGCCTGCCCGACGTGGACTACAACTGGCTGCTGACCGGCAAGGGCATCCCCCGCCACCGCCCCAACTACTGCGACAGCCCCGTGGCCAGCGGCGAAGTAGAGCTGCTGCACACGCCCAAGTCGCCCGACCCGCTGGACGAACGCAGTGTCACCCTGTACGACGTCACCGCCGCCGCCAACCTGAAGACCCTGCTGGCCGACGGTCCCCAGTACGTGCTGGGCAAGATACAGATACCCAACATCCCCCGCTGCGACGGCGCCGTTTACATCAGCGGCGACTCGATGTACCCCATCCTGAAGTCGGGCGACATCGTCGGCTTCAAGTCGCTCACCTCGTTCGACGAAGTCATCTACGGCGAGATGTACCTCGTCTCCTTCGACCGCGGCGGCGACGAATACCTGGCCGTGAAGTACGTCAACCGCTCCGAGCACCCCCCCGGCCTCCACCCGCCTCGTCGGCTACAACCCCCCCCACGAGCCGATGGACGTGCCCCTCAGCTCCATCAACGCGATGGCCATCGTCAAGTTCTCCATCCGCAAGAATCTGATGATGTAAGGGTGAGGGGCGAGGCAGAAGAAACGAAGGGAGCCGCAAGAATCAAAAAAAAGCCCGGTCGCACCGTTGACGGGTGCAACCGGGTCAAACAAAACAAACAATCCCTTACTAAGAAGTAAGGTTGCTCCGCCGTACGCTTCGCCAAGCCGACGGCCGGACACAACTCCGTTTCACAACGAAGAATAGGGCATTGGTCACATTAAAGAACTGCCCTTATTGGGATTCTTCTACGTCGAAATCAACATCCAAGTCGAACGAACCACCTTCACCAATTTTTATATTTTTTACGACAAGCGTGTAGCAGGTATTACGTTCGATGTCAGTTTTACCTTCCGACAGAATCTTCGACAAAGGAATGTCATAAATGGCTTCGGCAGGTCCAACGCCATGCAACTTCTGTTCCCCATAAAGACGTAATGTCATCTGGCTGGCCGGAGCCGAATACAAATAGAACAAGGCCTTGTACAGCTGGTCGGTATAGGTTTCCCCGAATGTTTCATCGGTCCGCTCTACCTCCTCTGCCACAGGAGAGGAAGCGGTCAGCGTAATCTTGTCACACGAGGCAAAACCCGTATTCGGGAAGATGTACGAAAGCGTACTGGCTTCCAGCAATTCGGCTTTCGTCAGACTGAAAGCGGTAATCTCCGCTGGGTCGTAAATCTTCAGGTCGAGGCGTGCCACTACCCGTTGCAGGGCAGCCTGCACGGCAGGAGCCTGGTCGGTCCATGCCGGAATCGCGGCTTCGGCCGTCATCAGCAACGGACAGGCAAGGGGTGCGCTCATTGCGTCGGTAAGCAGCGACTCGAACTCGGACTTCGTCACCGCACCCGGCGCCGCACTTTCTACCAACGAAGTGACTTCCGCGCCATTGGCAACCAAGAGCACCGTGCGGGCACTCTTATCTTTCAGGCCGTCCAGCGTCACACTCTTGCTTTCGGTGGGTGACTGCGGCACCCAATCTTCTGTCACAAGGTTTTTATATACTTTTTCCAACTGTCCGCTGTTGTCGAACAGGTAGGCATCGAGGGTTTCCACGGTACACTCCGCCTCGGTAGCCACCGCATAACTGTCTGCTCCGGCACGCGTCATCGGCTGGCTGATGCAGATTTCCAACGACTGCCCTTCCGCCTCGTTCAGAACCGGATTCTCATCGCCGGTACAGGCCGTGAAGGCCAACGCGGCAATAAAAGGTAAAAATATCTTTTTCATAATCTGTATTCCTCCATTTTATTATTCTTTGATGCTGCGGATACGCAAAGCATCCCAAGCGCGTCCTTTGCTACTAGTATTGTTGCTTGTAGTATCCTGCTGCACACTTATTCCGGCAGAACTAAATGCCACAAAATACTTCGCTAAATTACCTCCACACCAATAATAGGTATAAGTAGTGCTTTTACTCAACCGAGTACATCCATAAGAATAACCGCCATCATAAGTTGCCTCAATATAGCCACCTTGAAGGGTGATGGTCTGTTCCGAACTTATATATTCTCCCTTTTCATCGCACTCATAAAATTTCAGCACGAACTTACTGCTCGAAGCCGTTCTGCCACTGATATAGTAGTGCTTATTATTATAAGTCAAATAACTAAAAACATTACTTGAAGCGCCAACGGCCACCAAGGCTTCCCAATCTGTTTTTGTAGCCATTCGATAACCACTTTCAGACGGATCAACACCGCTCCAAGTTCCCGGACGATGAGTATCAAACACCGAGACTTCAGTGTCTTCATCCACCGCAGGATCGGCAATGCCATACAAGAAAAACTCCTTCCCGTTCTCGCCAACGGCATCTTTACTGCTAGCCCACTGTTCCAAAGTAGCTGCACCGGGTTTGTTGATTGAAGGCAATTCATCCCAGTCCGGTCCTTCCGGTTCCGCCGGCTCCGCCCCTGCCTGAACGACATTGTAAGTCACCTTCACTTCCGGTTTCAGCATGTTACGAACCACAAACTGACCGGTTCGTTCTGTTTCGGCAGTATTCTTGGCAACTACCACCTGGAACTTCTGTACCAGCGAGCGGGTTTCTGTTACTGTCAGCCATTCGCTACCACTCAACACATCGACCGCTACTTCTATATTGCTGCTTTCAGATGTAACGGAAAAAGCAGCCCCTTCAGCAGGAACATAAATTGTCTTTACGTCGCCAGCCACAGCTTTGTTGTCATCTTTCAGCGTAATGCCGGAACCGTCAGGATTTACCGTAACCTCCAAACCGTCTTCTACCGTCACTTCATTCTCAATCGCCTGCGAGGCCCAATCGGTTACCGTTACTTCAGCCTTGATAGCACCGTCTACTTCGTAAAGTGTCACTGTATACAGTTTATTACGCATGAAAGCAGGATGATTGTTCTGATTCTTAAACTCAACAATAGGCAGACTGACATACTTTATACCGTCTTCATCTACTCCTTCGAACGAAATCTGCAAACCGCTTTCCTCAACGCTACCCTCGTAGGTGTAGAATATCTGAACCGATCTGCCGTTTGGCACACTCAATCCGCTTTTGGTACGGGTTTCTTTACTACCGCTTTCCTTTGCAATGATGGAAGTTTCGTCTTCTACATAAAACGACTCTTTTACACTGTTTTCCATCTTTGCTCCGGTAATCGTTAGTCCATCAACCCGATTCACAACATCGATACGTGCCACGAGACGAACCATGGTGAAATTTATATTAAGCACGGTAGTAGCATTGGTGATGTGTGCTGTGTTTGCACCCTGCATAATAAACCCTACCTCGCTCCAGCGCGTATAGTCTTCAGATGTAGCCCTCAGCTCTAAATAATCGGCGTAGGTACTTGTACCTTCCTCTTAATCCAGATGATTCTCGTTGGCTATGGCTTCAATATAGTAATCACCATTTTCCAAGTCGATAGCTGGGTTATTCTGGAGTAGTTGATTTTCCGTCAAATGAATCACGCTTTTCAATACTCCTTTCTCTCCTCCGGTATAGTCGAAACAATAAAGATCGGCCTGATGAAGGGCACTTTCAGCCCCCGTATCCTCGGTCGTTTCGTCGACACGGGTAGAGGCAGCACCCTCAGGTAAACCAAAGCTCACCGTTATACGTCGGCCTGTATTGCCATCCATCGCGTTTTCCTCGCTGGTACACGAATAAAAAGCGACTGCCAGCAATGCGCCAAACAGATAATATATGTACTTTTTCATGATTGTTACTTTTTATTATTTTACTTTTCTTGAAGAGCAGGATCGTCGGTAATACAACGGATAGAGCAGCAATCCTGAGCATCCACCTCAGAAAATCCCAATAAAGACACACGGTTACTGAATGGATAGTTACCATTAAAATATACATCCTTTACACGTGTATTGTCATTGAAAGTGAAAGCCATTTTATCATCCGATACCCAATAGAAGCCATCGTTGTTGACACTGTAATCTGTAATATTATTCCATAGAACAGTGAAATAACCATAACCATATGTTGTCAAGACATCGTTGTGAGTCTCACTGCCTGGCATCGGACGGGCAACAGGGAATGTAAAGTATTGTCCACTGACAGTACCTACATGGACATGATAGAACGCATGAATAAAGCCGTTTGCACCGAAATAGCGGGTTACTACATTTTCATTGTTCTCCCAGTCGATACCAGACAGCTCACTTTCTAGGAAACCATCGGGAACGACCAATGCATCGATACGCAAGTACGTTTTTTGGAATACTGTTTCTGCCGACCAACGAATGGCATACGAGCAAACGCCTTCAATCTTCTTGAGTTCAACGCGATTGTTGAGTACTGAAGCCAAGCCACTCTCACCTCTCAAAGCTTCGGACGGTTTTATTTCAGCGAAGTCTGCCTTTGTAGGCATACGCCAACCATCGGGACATACATAATCGCCTACATTGTTGGCTGTTTTTGCACCACATGCTTTGGCACGTTCTGTCCAAGTGGAACCGCCACCATCACCAAGCCAATAATCGGTCATACCTGTATTCTGATTCATGAAGTAAATTGGTAACTCGTCATTTGCGAAGTCGTCATTAGTCTCATAAGAATAGCTGGGAGCATCGTCGTAGCCATTTGATGAGCCGGTGGCTGATAAAATAAAGTCATTATTTAACTGATATTCAGTACCCTGAACAGCGTAATACCAACGTTTACGTCCTTGACTTGTTGTCCAATAACCACCCATAGCATCCTTATAGTCTGTAAAACCATATTTGCGTCCCCATTGATAAAGACTGCCTTGGGTCTGATAACTTGAAGCAATGCTGCTTGTTTGGCTACTCTTGTCATATACAAGGTCGCCCTTCGCCCACTTCAACAACGGATTCTTACTATGATCCACCGCCTCATCTTCCTTTCCTTCCTGAGTAAACGTAATCGACACCGTCGCATCAGCTATCAGTTTATTTGTAGCAGTCACCGTCAGCGTACGTACTTCGGCAGTAGTATTGGCAGGAATGGTCAGTGTCCAATAACCTTTTTCCCACAGATAGTCGGCACGGGTTTCAGCAGGAGCTGCCAGCGTCCAGCCGTCGGGCAGAGTGGTATGAGTCAGGGCTGCTTCGATGTTCGCGCTCTTCACATACAGATAATAGGTAGCAGCTGCATCGGCGGCAACGTTCACCGTCTGGGTGCTCTTCAGGTCTCCTTCCTCCGGATAAACCACCGTTACTTCGGACTCCTGCGTCTGGTCGGTAGCGGCAGTCATCATCAGGGCACTTCCGGCACCGATTTCTAAGTTGGAAGAAATTTCAGACCAGTCCGTCACTTTCAGTTCCGGTTCGATGGTACCACTGTTGTTCACTAACTTCACGGTGTACAAGTGGTTACGGAGTACTTGGGCAACGGGAACTTCCGTACGGTATGCCGCACCGTTCATCGTGCCGGTGATTACCATTACTGTACTGTTCTCCGGATTCTCATAAGAATAAGGTACAGCGTTTTCGCCTGTCTCGGCATCGGCAGGAATAGTAAAGCTATCGCCATCGGCATGTTTCACCAAGTAAGATTCCTTCACGGCTCCTTTCAGCGTGAAAGCCACATCGCTGACACCGGCCTCAACGGCTCCTTCTACCTGGAAAGTGGCTGCCAGACGCACCAGCTCCATGCTGAGTGTAGTGGTTTGTCCGCCTGCCAACGTAATATTCTGTGCGGTAGCACCCTGCATCAGCAGGTTACTATCAAAAGCGGCTGTCGTGGTCTGTGCCAGAAAATCGCCATAAGTACTGATGCCCGTCAGTGTCTCGGCATTGGCAATGGCCTCTACATGATAGGTTCCGCCTTCGGGCACCTTGAACGAACCCGGAAGTCCAGCTTCGGTTTTATCGCTCAACGTAACGGGAAGTGTATATTTCAGTTCAGAGCTTTCCTCCGTTCCCTCAAAAAGATAGACCGTAACCTTCTCTACAGCCGTTGGGTCGACCGCACGAGTCACGGCAAAGCCGTTCAGTCCGGTAAAGTTCATCCGAACCATCGCCTCGTCTCCGGCATATCCGCCCGCGTTGTCCAGTTCGCTGGAGCAGGCGGCGAAACTTGCCAGCATGGCAAGTATCATGATACGTGATATGATATTTTTCATAAATCTGATTCCTTAGTCTGTTAATAGAATTATTCGGCAGCCTGTGTCACTACCAATGTGTAAGTGACGTTAGGATCTGCATCGGTCGAAAGCTCGACGTAAGCCTTGCGGGGCGCTCCGCTTTCGTTGGCCGAAGTGGCGGGGGGGGGGAGGGGGGGAATAAATACAAGAGGAAAACTATGGAAAACGTATCACCCATTATCACAGCCAAAAACCTGAACCTCTGGTACGGGGATTTCAAGGCGCTGAAAGATATTTCGCTGGACATGGGCGAGCGGGAGATCACGGCCCTCATCGGCCCCTCCGGCTGCGGCAAGTCCACCTTCCTGCGCTGCCTGAACCGGCTGGAGATCCCCACCGGCGGCTCCATCAAGTTTGAGGGCATCGAGGTGGATGATGCCCACATTGATGCTGTGCGCCAGAAGATGGGCATGGTGTTCCAGCACTTCAACCTGTTCCCCCACCTGACGGTGAAAAAGA
>ERZ791620.1048-NODE-1048-length-11994-cov-2.036938_pt1 | contig 11994 bp, 8 predicted proteins | sample MGYA00509962_ERZ791620 | MGnify/ENA primary metagenome ERZ791620 (study PRJEB30046, sample SAMN00715162) | human gut metagenome | study: EMG produced TPA metagenomics assembly of the A metagenome-wide association study of gut microbiota in type 2...
ACGTTTTTCCCGTTCCCCCAGCCGTTGGCTGTGAAATAGTCGTAAAAGCATTCCGAATCCGTATTCGCTCCTTTGATAGTCAAAAAATAATCTTTGACCATTTCGAGCGAGGGAGCAACAAACGCCGCGCGTTTGGTTGCGACTTTGCGCGGCTTGTCCGCGCTGGTACCTTTGGGGGTGTTACCGACATTCGATTTTCCGCTTCCCCCTGCACCCCCTTTACTCTCTATATCTTTATCCTTATCTACATCCTTATCCTTATAAAGGTTAGGTTCTTGGTTAGGGTACTGGTTAGGTCTTTGGTTAGGTTGGATAGCTTTTCCGCTTGGATTGTTCCGGCTTCCTTTGGGCGCTCCACCTTTTCGCCCATTCTCCACACAAGCATCGTATCGGTTATGCGCATTATCAATTACAGGCTTAATCGCAATAAATAGCGCTTTTGCAACCGCATTGCTATCCGGACCAGGCGCAATGCCTTCAAAGGCGTAATCGAATATCGTCTCCGATACGACCTTGTACAAGTCCGGCGGCAATTCGCGTAAAGATTCACGGAATGAACGGTAATAGACCATCGTATCGCGGCTCATCGGGTACCTCCTTTCCGAGATTGCCTACGCTCCCATTTAACCCAATCCGCCTCAAGTTGAGGGTAGCAATAATCATAGAAAATGCGGGATAGATCGGGCGGTAAATCCGGCAATGTACGATCAAGTCCATACATTACTATCGCATTCATAAACAGCTGGTATTCGTTGGGTAAAAGCCCCTCCATCGCAGCCCGAAAGGAACGGTAAAAAACAAAACTATTACGCCTACTCATCGCCGTGCCCTCCGTGAATGTAATAGCGCTTAAACCGCATCTTGTTTTCATGCACCCAGACATCGGCAACATCGATCCCCATTTTGCGGATATAGCGGATCGTACTGCGCGGGTCGGGGATATTCAGCCGCTCGGCGATGTCGAACGTCGCCCATTGACCGCCGCAGACCAGCAGCGAAAAGACCCGAAATTCGTTGTTGTTTAGATAAAATTCCCTACCTTTGTACAGGACTTGATAGAATGCCCCTGCGTGCTTGCCTTGAGCGCCGGGGGCGTGCTGTTTCTGATTCATACCTCCGGAACTATTTACGGTTGGCACTCTCGGCGATAGCCTCGGCGGCTTCGCGGGGACAGTGACGTTTGGCCGGGTCCTCGATTTGGTTCTGAACCCAAACCGTCAACTCTTTACGGCTGAACAACAGACGCCGCCGCACTTTCCGATAAGGAATTCGTTTGTAATAGGCCAAATTATACAGATTACTGGGCGTAGTAGGGTATCCCAGCCCCTCCAAGAAATTAATTGCAGCTTCGAGCGTTAGTGCGTCCGCCGCTTCCTCCGCCGGGGCTTTATAGTTCGCCAGCTCCGGGATAATGGTGCGCACCGCTGCGTAAATGCACCCCTCCAATTCTTCGCGGGACGTCAAAATAATTTTGCTCGTTCCCGCTGTTACTGTCTCTTGCATCATAACAAGAATAATTTAATTGTTAAAAAAATGTTGCGTCCGGACTATTCCGTAACCGCATTGCAAAGGTGGGAAATGCGGGGGCCTATTGTTATGAAATAATTATTTATTCATATTTATTCATATTTTGCAACATTGATTACCAAACACTTACAACGCATAGTCTTTCACACACAAAACAAAAAAAAGAATGCCGTAAAGCATTCTTTCGTATGGTGGCGATTATGAATTTAACCCTTTTGGTCCTTGAGCAAAAAACGATCAATAACGTTGCTATATGCGGGCATATTATTGATTGCTGCTTTTAAGAAATCATATAGCGATTTCACCTTTTTGTCCAAACTGCCGTCGATTATAAGCCCGTCACGCTGCATTTGGCGTATCTCATCCACGACCGCCTGCGCTTTATCCCCCGATGCCGCATTAATTGCGGCCCGTACACGACTAATCACAGCCGCACTATCTCCGGCTATTATCTCCGAAATACTCGCTTTTTTCCGTCCGGCCTTATTCCCCGGTTTAATAAGTAGAGCCATAGCCACCAACGCGTCGGCGATTGTAAACATATAACCCGCATAGTGTCCCATTTTGAGCAAAAGTGACGCGTCGAATATGGCCGTATTTCTATATTTTGCCCGGCATTTTCCGAACATTTTTAGCAGCCCTGCCCGTCGGTCTGCAATGGATTGTGTTCCGTATGCGGCCATCCGGTCCAAAAACTGCCTGCCCTCCGCCTCCCCTTGTGCATAGCCGTCTAAATACATTTGCCGGAACGTTGCCCGGTGCTCTCTGAAAAATGGATCATCGCCCGCCCTATTTTCGAAAAACAGGACGGCAATACACGGATACCCCGCGAATGCGTCGGGGAGTCCGGTCCTTTGGAATGTCAAATTAGGGACTTTATTATACGCTTCATCATCGGGCAAATCAAACCACCGCGTAAGACTGTCTAAATTGTCGATGTCGTTATAAACACTAAACATCACGTTTCCCGGGGTATTGCCCGTGCATAGAGGTAACGATTCATAATACTGTTGCAGCTTATCCATATCCCTAAAATTTCGTTAATAATTCCGCATTCTTCTGCCGTTCCTCCCTCTCGAAGCTGGCCAGGTAATTTTCGGTCGTTTTGAGGTCCTGATGCCCCAGCGATTCCGAGATATAGGCAATATTGGTTCCTGCCCGCTTTAACACCGTAGCGAACGAATGCCGGGCAGTATAGGTCGAGATATTGCCAATCCCGAGCTGTTCGCCTACCTCCTTCATACGCTTGTTGATCGCACGGGTTATGTATAGTGTTTTCATCTTCCGCCGCATCGCATCCTCCTGTCCGTCGAGGATCGGAAAAATAAAGCTATCGGGCCGGGAGGGATTACCCCACCGGTTGATGATCGCCTGCATCCGCTCCGTAACAACGACCCGGATTTCCTTGCGAATCTTGGTCGTGCGTTCGGTCTTTTGCCGCACAAAGCATATTTCACCATTCACAATGTCCCGATACCTCAACTTTACGAAATCGGCAACGTTGATCCCGTTGCACAAGTAGAGGAACAGCCAATAATCGCGGTATTTGGCCGTTGCCTCGGTTCCGTCCTCATAATTGGCTATCTGCCCTATTTGCTCCAGCGTGAGGGCCAATTTGCGGCCCTCTCCGGCTTGTATCTCATACCGCCCCCGGCCGAATGGGTATTGCGCCTCTAAAATCTTTCCGCACCGCTTCATGTCGTTGAGTATTGCCCGTATATGTCGCATATGTATTCCGACGGTAGTACGGCTTTTACCCTCTTTAAGCAGGAACTTTTCGTAACGACGAATCCAATCCACCGAAACACCCGACAAAGGAACACGAGGTCCGGCAAATCGTTCTATCCCCTTCATAACAACCCGATAGGCCATCATATTCCCGATGCGTTCCTGTGCTTTCATTTCGGCTATTTTACCCTCAAAAGCAATATTAAGCGTATCGCCACCAGCTCGTTTTAGTCGATTGTTAAGATTTTCCAATGAAAAGATACCGCGCATTAATAAGTCCTCAACAGCCGTCCGCACTATCTGGTAGCTGCTTTCGATGTCCTTGCGTATCTCCACAAGTGCACGGGCTTTTGTTGTTGGCAGGGCGTCCCACTCCGCCGGCATCAAATCTTTCCCGGTCGGATAATAGTGACGCACTCGATTGTAGGTAACACGGATTTTTACGGAGCACTTCCCGGACTTTTTCGGATGGGCTGAATCGAACATTGCGGCCACCGTCACACCGTCTTTCGAGTAGTTCATTTTGTGTATAAATTTTGATTTTAGACACACAATTTAGACACAAATATACGGATTTAATCGAAACCAACAAAAACCAAGTGAAATAAAATAGCTATATTTGCCATTGAAATACAAGCATTTACAAAACAATATAGAAATTACCAAAAACAGCTAAAAATCGACAAATTACGACTCATAATCCGAAGGTCGTGGGATCATGCCCCTCTGGGCCCACAGAAAAAGAGGTTACGAATTGCCGTAACCTCTTTTTTCGCACTCTTCGGGAGCGGCGTTATTCCAGCTTCGCCGCGTCGGAGGCCAGCTTTTCGTAGATGGCGACCATTTCGCCGAACGATCCCTCGCCGCGTTTCAGTTCGTACATGAAGACGCCCTTGTAACCGGCCTTCATCAGCGCCCCGTACAGCGCGGGCCAGTCGATCTTGCCCTTGCCCGGAAGCCAGTGACGCTCATCGACCATGTCGTAATCCGAGACGTGGACGGTCGCAATCCGGTCGCCGCACGCCTCGACGAAGTGCAGCAGGTCCTCCGAAAGCAGGTGGTTCGTGTCGAAACAGATTTTCACCTCGGGATAAGGGGCGATGATGCGCAGCAGCTCGGCCGAGTTCCGCCCGAGGCACGTGCGGGGCAGGTCCTCGATGCACAGCTGCGCGCCGATCCGCGCCGCCTCCCTGCGCAATATGCCGATCGAAGCGATGCTGTTCCGGATACGCAGCTCGCGCTCCCCGTCCGCAATCGGTTCGGAACTGGGATGCAGCACCAGTTTCTCCGGTCCCACTTCGCCGCAGATCGCGATCATTTCGGTCAGGAATTCGAGGTTGGCCATGCGGGCGCTGTCGTTCAGCACCGAGATGTCCAGCTTGCGGGAGAACGGAAGGTGGCACGACCAGACCTTCAGACCGGCCTCGTCGGCCATGCGTTTGGCGTGCAGCGCCTTCTCGCGGATTTCAGCCACGGTCCCGCGGCCGCTGATACCGATTTCGACATACTCCACGGCGGCCTTCGCGGCGGCGGCCATCTCCTCGGGGCTCATGCTGCTGGTCGAGCTTCCGACGCCGAGACACTGGGCCGTCAGGTTGGCGGCGCACACCAGCGCCGCTGCCGTAAACAGAATTCTTTTTTTCATCGCTTCCGATTATTTGGTGTAGTTTTTCACGCAGCGGACGTTCAGATAAATATCCTTGGCCGCCTCCTGATTGGTCTTGGTCTGAAGGTTCAGACTCGTACCGCTGATGACCAGCGAACGGGCTGTCGAGGCGTTGGTCTGCCCGATGAACCACACGTAGCCCCATTTGCCCAGCGCGCCGCTGTTGAAACTGCCGTCGGCCTTCTGATAGCCCAGCGGATACCAGCCGAAACCGATGCTTTCGGCCCCGTCGACGAATTGCAGGAGAGCTTCCCCGGCGTCCGTGAGCGTCATATTCGCCTGATTCCAAATACCGCCGTCAACGATACGGCCGTTGCCGCCGCGCAGCCATGCGCCGACGTTGCCCGTATTCTTGACCGTGCAGCCCGACTTGTAGAATCCGGCCTTCGTAATGGCATTCTCGGGTTTCCCGTCGTGGCCGCCGGAGAAGGGGGAACCGCCCTGCGCGAAATCGTCGGGAATGGCATACTCGCTTTTGATAGCCATCAGCATGTCCCACCAGTCGTTGGCGTTGGCCACGTGCCAGCCTTCGGGACAGCAGCCGCGTATCTGGACGCCGAACTCGCCCTCCTCCGTACCGTCGAGTTTGAAGGCGTTGCCCACGTCGTCCACCCCTTCGTAATTCTGCACATAGGGACACTGCTCCGCCGTACAGCCCGATATGCCGGTCATCGCCTCATACCAGGTGTAGTAACGGCCCTTTGCGTCGTTCAACCGCTGCAAATGCGACGCCTCCAACCCCGCAACCGAGAAAGCCGTCAGGTCGGGCGCAACGCCCAGATTGCCGTCCTCGCCCGCTTCGTGGCAGTTCTCGGTCATCCACCAGCGTTTGCCGTACTTCTTGATCGTATAGCCCGGCAGCTCGATGGGGACCGACACGGTGATCGCCGCGAAATACTCGCGCACCTTGCTCGCACCCAGTTCGTTTTTGGCCACCACCGACACCGACTGGGCGGGAATCACCACGTCGTCGTTGACCACCCTGACGGTGATGACGTTGGTTCCCTGACCGTCGATGATCGAGATTTTCGACTTCTCCTGCTCGGCGATCGTCCATTCGTAGGTCTCGGCCCACTGAACCTTCGAAACCGAGAAGGTGAACTCTTCGCCGCCGTTGCAGGTGAGCGTTGCCGGCACCTTCGTGATCGGTCCGGGTTTCTTGGGAACGGTCATCTCCTGGATTTCCTCCTCGGTGTCGCGTTTCACGGCCTCGGTGCAGGCGACCAGCGCCGCAGCGGCGGTCATGCATGCCGCGGCCATCATGTATTTTCGGATGTTTTTCATCGTTTTTGCATTTTAAGTTTTACAAAGTGTGAACCTCGGGATACCCGAACGGATTCTCCACATACCAGCGGGCCTTGTAAATCTGGTAGCCCGCGCGGTTGAACAGCCGGTTGCCCTTCATGTCGCACACCTCGGCCGACCACCAGTTGCTCCCGCCCGACGTGGGGCGCATGACGATCGTGGAATACCCCTCCGGACCCGTCGAAATGCTCTTGATGGTGTTCTGCTGGAAGATCTCCACGTCGAGGAACTTCTCCGCCGCACAGTCGAACTTGTAGACATGCTGATTCGTCGATACATACATCGCATCCTCCCCGCAGACGGGCGCCAGGTCGTGGGCATCGGTATTCCCCGCCGCCATATCGTAAGAGCGCACCTGCGTCAGTTCCGGATCCGTACGCTTCCCGTTGTAGGCAAGCTTGAGCAGCTGGGCGCCCGTCGCCGTCCAGAGGCAGCCGCGCTTCCGGTCCCAGACCACGTTGTGGGCCGAATGGACCGGCATGGTGAAGGCGGGTCTGGAAACGTAGCTGTCGGCGCCATTGTACACGTAGACGCTCAACAGGTTGCCCGTGCTCGACGCCACGACGACATTCCCGTCGGGCAGCACCTCGGCCGAGTGGGGGTTTCCGCCCGGCTTGGCGTAGAACATCGCCTTCTTGTCCGCAATGCGGATCAGCGCCACGCCGCCGCCCGAAGCCGTGACGAGCACGCACGTACGGTTGTAGACCGGTTTGGCCTCGTCGGGCAGATCGAACCACGCCTGTTCCGCAGCCGAAAGCCCGCTGTCGGCGGCCGTCCACTCCCAGGCGACCTTCCCCGTCGGCTGGTCGATCATCACGATCCGGTTCTTGGCCTGCTCGGTCAGAATCATCACCTTCGTGGCCTTGTCCAGGTCGATCGTCTCCTCCTTGTCGTCGCCCGGCCGCCAGGGAACGTAAGGTCCCTCCTCCTCGTCTTTGCTGCAAGCCTGAAGGAGGAATGCGGCGGCCAGTATCCACAGATATTTTTTCATAATTGCCAGTTAGCGGTTGTCGGATTAATAATTGGGATTCTGTTCGAGTTTCTTGTTCAGCAGGATCTGGTCCGCCGGAACGGGCCACCAGTAGTCGCGGTCGGGGTCGAACGCCCGGACGGCGATGTCCGTACCCGCATAGTCCTGAATCACGGCGTTCATCACCAGCTCGGCGGTCATCCAGCGGCGGATGTCGTTGTAATAAAGCCCCTCGCCGGCGAATTCGACGCGGCGCTCGTGGCGGATGATCTCGCGCATCTCGGACTGGCTCTTCGAACCGTAGGCATAGGTGGGCATGCCGACGCGGCCGCGCACGCGGTTCACGGCGTCGTAAACGGCATCGGAGGGCGTGGCGTCGACCTCGTTCTGCGCCTCGGCGAACATCAGCAGCACGTCGGCGTAGCGGATGAACATGTAGTTGGTCTCGCCGTTGCTGTCGTCCGAATCGCGCTTCTGCGCGTCGTAGATCGTGAGTTTCCGGTGTGCGAAGCCCGTGAACTGGCACACCTCCCCGGCCGGGCAGTTGGCCTTGCCGAGGAACGTGCTCCCGGGATAGAAATTCGTCGCCGCGAAACGCGGATCGAGGTTGTCGTACTTGCCCATCGTGGCCGCACCGTCGGTCGTCGTCCGGTAGTCCATCACCAGATCGAGCAGCGGTGCGTTGTTGCGGTACTGGACGCTGTAAACGTTGAACGAATTGACGGCCGTGTTCTTGGTCTTCGAGAATTCGATGTTGAAGACGCACTCGCAGCTGTGCTCGTTCGCCGGCAGGAAGAGTTTCCGGTAGTCGCCGAACAGGTCGTAGCCCGCCTGGGCCTCCTTTTCGATCACGGCTTTGGCCGCATCGGCCGCAGCCTGCCATTTCGCGGCGTCGTTCGAGGGGTTGACCAGCTTGCTGGCCTCGAAAAGCAGCAGACGGGCCTTGAGGGCCATCGCCGCGCCGCGCGTGGCGCGCCCCTGGTCGGCGGCTTTGGTCCACTGCCAGTCGAGCAGTTCGCGGTCGATGATGTCGTTCAGATCGTCGAGAATCGCCCGCACCACCTCCTCGCGCGAGGCGCGGGGCAGCGAACCGTGCGCATAGACGGGCTCTTCGAGGATCAGCGGCACGCCGTTGTAATAGGTCACCAGCATGTAGTAATAGAGCGCGCGGAGGAACTTGGCCTCGCCCTCCATCTGCACCCTGCGGTCGTCGGCCACGACGGCGGCAGGCAGGCGGTTGAGATGGGTGTTGCAGCGTCCGATGCCCTCGTAGCACTTTTTCCAGCGGTTGGCGATGATGCCCGAGCTGTTGGCCGTGTGGGTCCCCTGGGCGATGACATTGTATCCGCCCGCGTTGTTGTAATTATAGGCGTTGGGCGTGCAGGTCTCTTCGAGCAGCGGCGCCGAGTCTCCGAACAGCGCGCTGTTGGTCAGTATGTTGTAACAGCCGGTCATGGCGGCCTCGGTTCCTTCTTCGGTTTCCCAGAACGTCTCGACCGTATATTTGTCGGTGGGAATGGTGTCGAGGTTGCAGGAGGCCAGCGCCGCCGCACCGCAAAGCATCAATCCGATTACTGTTTTTTTCATGTTTTTCCGTATTTGAAGCGATTAGAAAGTAATGTTGAAGCCGAAGTTGATCGTCCGCAGCGAAGGATACTGCATCAGGTTGGTCGACGAAAGGTCGATCTCGGGGTCGAACATCTTCAGCGGGGAGATCGTGAAGAGGTTCTCGCCGTTGACGAAGATCTGGCACTGGCTCATTCCGAGCTTCGAAATCCACCTCTTGGGGAGGGTGTACGAGAGTTGCAGCTGCTTGCAGCGCAGGTACGACGCATCGTAGAGCCACTGCGTGTTCTTGTAGTCGTGCATCTCGGGCGCGCCCGTGGCGGTGTGGAGGATCGGCAGGCGGGAGTTGTGGTTCTCGGGGGTCCACGCGTCGGTCGCCCACTCCTTCAGCACGCCCGCTCCGTTCCAGAACGGGGCTGCGAGGTTGCCCGAAAGATAGGTCTTCACGTCGGCGACGCCCTGGAACTGCGCCGAAAGTTCGAGTCCCTTCCATCCCAGCGAGAAGTTGAAGGCGTAGGTGATGCTCGGCGTGAGGTTGCCGCAGACGGCGCGGTCGTCGTTGTCGATCTTGTCGTCGTTGTTGAGATTCTTGTAGCGGATGTACCCGGGCTTCACGCCGCTGCCGACGGTCACCGAATTGGCGATCTCCTCGTAACTGTTGTAGAAGCCGTCGGCCTGGTAGAGATACCACGCGTCGATGGGTTCGCCCTCGCGGATGATGTTGAAGGTCTTGATGTACTCCTGCCCGTCGAGGTCGACGACGATGTTCTTGTTGTAGCAGAAGTTGCCGCCGAGGCTGTAATGGAAATTCTTGACCGCGCTCCGCCACTGGAGGTTCAGCTCGACGCCGTCGTTGGCCACCACGCCGATGTTCTGCTTCGGGCCGTTCAGGTTGCCGATCTGCGCCGGAATCTTCACGTCGCGCAGGATGCCTTCGGTGCGTTTCTTATAGAGGTCGACGCTGAACAGCAGGCGGTGGTCGAAGGCCTCGAAATCCAGTCCGAGGTTGTAGGTGCGGGTGGTCTCCCACGAGATGTTCTCGTCGACGAAATCCTTGATCGCCGCGCCGCCCGACAACACGTCGCCGAAGCTGTAATTGTAGCTCTTGTTCGCCAGCACGGCCATCAGGTACTCGTAGTTGCCGATGGCCTGGTTGCCCATCTCGCCGACCGAGCCGCGGAGCTTGAGCACGTCGACCGCCCGGACGTTCTGCATGAAATTCTCCTTGTCGATGCGCCATCCGACCGACACGGCGGGGAAGAAGGCCCATCGGTTGCCCTTGGCGAATTTCGACGAACCGTCGTAACGCGCCGTCACGTCGATCAGGTATTTCTCCTTGTAGTCGTAGGTGATTCGCCCGAAGTAGGAGAAGAGCAGTTCGAGCGACGATCCGCCCGAAATATCCTCCATCGTGGAGCCGACCGACAGGGCGGTGAGCTGGTTGTTGAAGTAGTCGCGTTTCTTGGCCTGGAAGTTCTTGCCGTCGTAACGCTTGTACTCCGTGCCGACCATCACGTTGAAGTTGTGGTTGCCGCCGAAGCTCTTGCCCCACGAAAGGGTGTTGTAGAAGGTGTAGTTGATCGCGTTGTTGTCCCAGTCCTTGGCCGAGACGTAGGCGCTGAAGTTCTTCCGCTCGAGGGTTTTGGGATTGTAGGTGTACATCGCGTGCTTGAAGTCCTTCGAATAGTGGTCGACCTTCACGTAGCCCAGGTTGGCGTTGTACTTGATGCCCCACGGCAGATCGTAGCCGATGTTGATGCGCCCCAGAATGCGGTGAAGCTGACGTTTGGTGTTGCCCTCGTGCAGCTCCATGAGCGGATTCTCGGGGTTGTTGCGCCCGGGGGTCGAGAGCCACGTCGAGAGCCACTTGCCGTCGGGCAGCTGCGTGCCGAAGATCGGCAGGGCGCGGTTGATGACGTTGACCGTCGTCGATACGCCGTAGATCGGGTCGGTGTTGTAGCGCAGGTTGCCCAGCAGGCTGATGCCCACCTTCAGGCGCTTGGTCACCTGCGCGTTGATCTTCATGTCCCACGAGAAGCGTTCCGCGTCGTCGTTGGCGACCATGATGCCGCGCTGGTTCATGTAACCGCCGCCCAGCGAGTAGGAGATCTTGTCCGTGCCGCCCGAAACGCGGGCGTTGTACTGCTGGAGAAAACCGTTCTGGTAGCAGAGGTCGTACCAATCGGAGGCGGGATAGATGTACTTGTCGTGCTTCATGCCCTCCTCGTATTCGAGGATGTCGTCGCGGTTGTAGGTCACCGTCAGCTTGCCTTCGTTCAGTTCGGCCTGGTTGCGCATGTTCATATACTGAATCGGGTCGGTCACCACGTCGGGCACGTAGGTCGCCGACTGAATGCCGAAGTTGGCGCTCAGCTTCACCACCGGCGCGCCCTTCTTGGCCTGCTTCGTGGTGATGAGGATGACGCCGTTGGCGGCCTTGGAACCGTAGATCGAGGCCGAAGCGTCCTTCAGCACCGAGATCGTCTCGATGTCGCCGGGATTCAACTCGTTGAGCGAATACTCCATGCCGTCGACCAGCACCATGGGGCTGGAACTGCTCATCGTGCCGACGCCGCGTATGCGGATCGTCGCGCCGTCGCTGCCGGGCTTCGACGAAGCCTGGTTGATGTAGACGCCGGGCATCGAATAGAGCGCCTGCGAGGCGTGCGTCATGGGCTGGTTCTCGATCTCCGACATCTGCCGCACGGCGACCGAGCCGGTCAGGTTGACCTTCTTCTGCACGCCGTATCCGATCACCACCACGTCGTCGAGGAGCTGGTTATTCTCCTTCAGCACCACGGTCAGATGCGTCCGGTTGCCCACTTCGACCTGCGCCGCGTCGTAGCCGATGAACGACACGCTGAGCCGCGCGCCCGCAGTCACGTTCAGGGCGAATTCGCCCTTCGAATTGGTCACCATGCCGTTCGTCGTGCCCTCGACCAGCACGTTCGCCCCCACGATCGGATCGCCGGCCTCGGTCTCGACGCGGCCCTTCAGCTGGTATTCCCGGCCCCGGCCTGCCGGGTCGGATTTGTAAAGCACGATGTGGCGGCCTTCGAGTTTGGCCAGAATTCCCTGGTCGGCGAGCACGCCGTCGAGCAGTTTCAGGACGTTCTGATCGTGCGCCTCGACCGAAACGCGCTTCCGGAGGTCGATCTCGCTCTCCCGATACCAGAACGAGTAGCCGCTCTGCGTCTTGACCGCTTCGATCACCTCGCGCGGCTGGTCGTAA
>ERZ791620.1059-NODE-1059-length-11876-cov-4.505118_pt1 | contig 11876 bp, 19 predicted proteins | sample MGYA00509962_ERZ791620 | MGnify/ENA primary metagenome ERZ791620 (study PRJEB30046, sample SAMN00715162) | human gut metagenome | study: EMG produced TPA metagenomics assembly of the A metagenome-wide association study of gut microbiota in type 2...
ATCAATTTTTTGCAATGCACAAAGGTAGCCGCATAATCGCCCGTTTTATTGTAGCGTCGCCCGGTTCGTCGGAGGCTTTGAAAGGTTATTATTTCAATTACGTTGTACCAACGTTTAGAACGGGAATTTGGGAGACGGGCGAACGTCTGACAGATGAACAAACCGAACGCCGATTGCGTGAGTTGTCCCCGGTAATGTATGAGCAAATACCGAATATTGAAACCGGGGAATATGAAACCCGGTTGCGTAAAATACCGGAGTTGAGCAATGCGGAATTGATAGAACACATTGAATATTTAAAGCAGATTGCCGCCGAGGAATACAGCATATTTATTGACGACCCAAAAAGTTTTTAATTATGTTTTGTAAGTGTAACCAACCCCGTAAATGTTACCCGTTGAAAGATTGGCGGGGTATCCGGTACCAATATACGCCGCACGGATATAGCCGGGTTAAATGTTTGAAATGCGGTTGCGTGTGGATTACACGGGCAAATTATGTTGAACAAACGCCCAATAAAGACGGGCAAAAAAGATTATTTGATTATGAAAAAAGTAACATTGAAAGACAGCAAAGGAAATGAGATAAACGACATTATGAAAGATGTTTTGACGTTCGATTGTGAAACAACCGGGTTGCCCCCCAAAGGCGCAAAATGGGACGTTGATTTTGCGGAATTTCCAAATATTGTGCAATTGGCATGGGCGGTAAACGAAAAGGAACGTTCCTACATTATTAAGCCGGAGGGATGGGAAATACCGGAAGCGTCAACAGAAGTTCACGGAATTACAGCAGAGAAAGCAAACGCCGAGGGCGTCCCATTTGCTGATATTATAGACGAATTTTTGGAGGATTGCGAAAAAGCCCGTTTGTTGGTAGGACACAACATTTACTTTGATACGTCAATTGTAAAAGCAATGACATTGCGAATTATGGGGCGTGAGTATTACGACGAAAAGGCCGAGGACGCATTGTTTAAGGGAAAACGAATTGATACCATGATGAAAACAATTAAATTTGTCGGCGCATTGTATCAGAATGGCAAACCGGGAAAATTCCCCAAATTGGAGGAATTATTTGCAAAGTTGTTCCCCGGCGAAACATTCCCGGCGCATGACGCATTACAGGACGTTAAAGCATTGCGCCGATGCGTCCCGGAATTGGTCGAATTAGGGATTATTGAGTTGGCGCAAAAGGAATACCCGGCGGAACAACTCAAAGCGAAATTTGAGCCGGAAAAGCCCCAAAGCGGGGGTATTGGGTTTAACGACCCGAACCCCGTAACGGAACCAATCGGAACCGGGAACCCCAAACAGGAACCCGCACCGGAACCGGAACCAATCCCGGAGCCTCAACGCCCGGCGGTCGCCCGGAATAAAACGACAAAGGATTTGTTGGACGAAAGCGAATTTTAAGATTATGGCAAAGCGAACAAAAGACGAATTTACACGGGATTGGATAATTGAAAATTCAATCGACGTGTTGAGCCAATACGAAAACGGTATATTGACGATACGTGCGTTGCATTATCAGTTAGTAAGCCGGGGAATGACAAACACGTTACAGCATTACAAACGTGTTGTCGCCGCAATGGAGGTCGCCCGGTGGGACGGTCGGGTTGATTTTGAAGCGTTCAGCGACCGAGATAGGGCAATGTGTGGTTATACCCACGCAGAACATACCGTTTTAGAGGACAAACAGGACGAAGCAAAACGACAGGTTCGGGCGTGGATGCGTTCGTATGGCAAAAACCGTTGGGAAAACCAACCGTATTACCCGGAAATACTTATTGAAAAGAAAGCGTTGGAGGGGGTTTTTGCGAAACCGTGTGCCAAATGGGACGTTGCGGTTGGAGCGTGCAAAGGTTATCCGTCGTTGACATTCTTATATGAATTATCCGAGCGTTTACGGGACGCCCAAAGTGAGGGTAAACAGCCGATTATATTATATTTCGGCGATTACGACCCGTCCGGCGAGGACATACCCCGGTCGATTGGGGAAAACCTGCAAAAGTTCGGAGTTTACGACGTGGAAATACGGCGTATTGCCTTAATGGAACAACAGGTTATCGAATGGAAATTGCCGCCCGCCCCGGCAAAGGAAACGGACAGCCGGACGGCAAATTGGGACGGGTTGGGACAGGTCGAATTAGACGCCGTAAAACCGGAAAAATTGATTTCCATGTTGAACGATGCGATTAACGAGATATTCGACCAAGATTTATACGACGAATTGATTACACAGGAAAACGAGGAACGGGAATTGTTCCAAGCCGAGTTAAAACGATACGTCGAAAACGATTTGTAAAAACCGAGCCGGGCGGGTTCCCGGCAACAAATAATTATACAGATATGAGCGAAAAAGAAAAGCCCGCAAACGTAATGTTGATACCGACGGAAAAGGCGTTTGCATTGTCGAAAGTCAAGACGTTAAAGGACGGCGGGTTGGACGTCCATTATGAAGTTACCGAAACGGTCGGTAATGAGAGTTACACGAACAAATACCACGTCGAAAGCGCAAAGGATATACACCCCGATTTGCGCAATTGCTTTGACAGGTTGCGCCCGATTATGGGGCGTATTTTCAACATAACGTCGTTTTTGTCCCTTATGGAAACGCCGGATATGAAAGCGAACCAAAAGCAAAAAGACGCCGCCCGTGAATTTGCGGACGAAATGTTGAAAAACATTGAGGTTCGGGGCGTGTCCCTTTCCGGTCAAGATGATAACGTTGGTTGTGTTCTTACGGGATTGTTCACGGTATCCAACAATCAAAAGACGGCGATAAATTCGCCCCGTCTGAAATTCAATACCGAAACGTTCGGTTTTGAGGAGGAATTGGAGGAAATTATCGGGGACATTGAAAACGAGGTTTACGCCTTTCTTTTCAAAGGTAAAAAGGCGCAATTGGAGTTGTTCGGAGCCGACGGGGAAGCCGCACCGGGATTGAATAACGAACCGGATAACCCCGGATTGTTCCCGGACGTTGACGACCCGGCAAACGAGGACGACGACAACGAACCCACAAGCGACGACGATACGGACAATATGTAACACATGGAGCCGATATTGTTAACAGACCGGGAGGAATACCAATTTGTAACCGATAGGGGGTTTTGCCCCCTATTGGATTACAAGCGGTTTACAATGAATATTCGTTTACGGGTTGAAATACAACGGGAATTGTTCGGACATTGCGTTTTCGGTCGTGGAAACATACCGCAAGCCAATGAACGTTTTTTTAGGTGGGTTTGGGAGCATAAGCCGCACCAATGCGAGGAAACATTGCGCCCGTTGTCGAGTTATTCCGCCGTGTATTGTTCGCATATCCTAACGAGGGGTTCGCACCCGGAAATAGCACACGACCCCCGCAATATCAATATCCTTTGTTTTGAAATGCACAACCGTTGGGAAAATGGCAACCGGGAACGTATGCGGATTTATCCGGCAAATATGCGGCTTATTGAGTTAATGAAAACAGAGTATCAACAATTACAAATCCGGTAAATGAGAACAAAAAAGAGAACAACCGATTTTGGGGCAATTTCCCGGTCGTCAGTTAAACGAGATTTCAAAAGGGTACAAACATACCCCGCCGAGGGAAAAGCCCCGCAAATCGAAGAATTGCCGAAAATAAATGCCGAACGTCGTATTATCCATATATCCGAAACAAGCGGATACGCTAAATTTGCCCGGTATATTGTCGGCAAATTGGTACGACTAAAAGAAAAAGCGAACATTGGCGGCAATTCATGGTATTGCGAATTTGTACACGACGACGACCGCCGGGCGTTGAATATGGCGGCGGGTTGGTCGGACAACAAACGGGAATATCTGTTTGACGGGGTTAAATTCAAAAATTAAAGATTATGAGTGTAAATAAAGTAACATTATTAGGACATACCGGGAAAGCCCCGGATTTTAAGGAGTTCGACAACGGCGGTTGTGTGGCGACATTTTCGTTGGCAACCACGAAACGAGGTTTTACCACAAAGGACGGGCGGCAAATCCCGGAGCGTACCGAATGGCATAACGTTGTATTGCAAAACGGTTTGGCAAAGGTCGCCAATCAGTACGTCAAAAAGGGCGACAAACTGTATATTGAGGGGGAATTGCGAACCCGGAGTTATGACGATGCGCAAGGCGTCAAACGGTATATTACCGAGATTGTCGCAACCGATATGGAAATGTTGACCCCGAAAGCGACCGGAACCGGGACGCAAGCCCCGCCGCCGCCCGTACCGGATGCACCCGCCCCCGACGGAACCGACGATTTACCATTTTAACCGTTGACGATATGGGAGCGATAAATGGACGGGTTATTTATAGCCCAAAGGGTAAAGCCGGGGAATATGCCGAGAACGCCGCCAACTTTTATGTTGGTTGTTCAAACGGTTGTACATACTGTTATTTGCGCAAAGGTCGTGGCGCAAAAGTGTTGGGAGGCAATCGCCCGGAGTTGAAAAAGACGTTGCGGGAATATCCATACGCTTTGGATATATTCACGAACGAATTATTGAAACATAAGGACGAATTGCAGAAAACCGGGTTGTTCTTTTCGTTTACGACCGACCCGTTGTTGCCGGAAACGCAAAGGTTGACCCGTCAAGCGGTCGGCGTATGTCAACGGCACGGCGTCCCGGTTAAGATATTGAGCAAATGCGCCGAGGGTATAAACCTTTTCATTGACTTTGCCGAGGCGTCCGAGGGTTGGGACGTGTCCCGCATTGCCATTGGTTCCACGTTGACCGGGTGCGACGAATTGGAGCCAAACGCAAGTCCAAACAAAATGCGGATAAGCGCATTAGCACGGGCGAAACGCCACGGGTTCCGTACCTTTGCAAGCGTGGAACCAATCCCGCCGGGAATGTTTGACCGGGCGTATTCTGTAATTGCTTTGTCGTACCCCTTTGTTGACCTTTTCAAAATTGGATTACAAAGCGGTTGCAGATACACAAAGCGGGATACGTCGGCGTTCTATCAGACCGTAACGGAATATTGGGAGGCGCACCCAAAGAGTACGCCCCGGATATATTGGAAAGATAGTTTTGTTAAGGCGTCCGGGATTGACCGGGAAACATTGCCCGGTTATTGTGTCCCGGCTAATTGGGATTTATTTAACGAAAACAGGAACGAAAATGCAGTACAATAACAAAGATTATAACCCCGCCCAACACGACCGTTGGCGGGCGTTGACAGTAAAGAACCCGTATGCAACGCAGTTGGTAACGGCGGCGTATGAGGACGACGGAATGATATTTGCCGAAAAGTCAATTGAGGTGCGAAGTAAAAACACGACGTACCGGGGCGATTTAATGGTTTGTTCCTCAACGAAACCGGAAATTGTCGGCATGGAAAGCGGCGTTACATTGGGGTTGGTCGAATTATACGACGTTAAGCCCGTCGCCGAGTTTACCCCGTGGGATTGGGAACAAACCCGGATACCGCCGGAAAAGCGCAAAGCGATAACAAAGGGGTACGGTTGGTTGATGCGGAACCCCCGCCGGGTTGTTGAATTTCCGATTAAGGGACAATTGGGGATTTACAATTTGGTTTACACGAAAGACATTATAACCGAATACCCACGGGCGTTGGTTATGGATAAAGAGAGTTACGAAATAGCAAACAGAAAGGAGGCAAACAATGAGTAAAGACAAACACACCGCCCAAATAGGGTTGCACGCCGGACGTGTTGGCGTTTATATATACGCCCGTGAATATCTGAAATATAACAGTTGGTTTGTATTTCCCGGCGTGTCCGTCGATGCGGTCAACGGTTACGACCGTTACGTTGACGTTGAATTGAAATTTTTGTTTGTTGGCGTGGGTATCCGGTTTATTTGGATAAAACGCAAAAATAAAAGATAATTTCTTTGGTGGTTAAAATAATGTTTGTATCTCATGTGGCATGAGATAACAACGACCCGGCGTTTTCCGGGTAACTGAATAACAAATAAAGTTATGAAAGCAAACAAAATTTCAATTTACGATTTTAGTTTTATGCCAAGCGGTTACGGACATTACAAAGTAACCTACACGTCGCCCGTTACCGGGAAAAGTTGGACGGCAACAACAAACAATATGCCGTTAATCGACGCAACAAAGAACGCAGACGAACCGAAACGTTGCGATTTGGAACAACTAAAAAGAGTTGCAAAGGGATAACAAAACGGGGGCGCAAGCCCCCAACCCGATAAACGGGGATTATCCCCGAAACGACCGGGCGTTTTCCCGGTATCCAAATTCATTTTTATATGAAAGTATTTAAGTTTTTGTTGCCCGTTGTGGCAATGTTGTTAATCGGGACGTCTTGTAATAAGGACGACGACAACGAACCAAAGGTTGACCCGCCAATTGAGGTTACATTGCGAACCTTTATTGTAGAGTTAGAGGAAACCCCCGAAACGTACCAAATCGGGGTCGCTTATGTGGAGCAATTCAGCCGGAAATTTACCGACGGCGAATTTAGGTTTGATTTTGCAACCACAATTACGGCAAAGGTTCCCGAAAAGGACGTTGACGAATTTTTGGAGATTGTGAACAATTCCAATTTCATTATCAGCGTAACGGAAATTTGATTTATTAACCGCCGGGGGTTCGCCCCCGGCTTTTATAGCAAAATGAGAGTAAAGCAACCCGAACAATTCAACCCGGAAAGGGAATACAAGCCCGGCGAACGTGCGGTTATCAATGGCACGGTTTTAGTCGCCGAGTTATGGACGCCCGCCGCACAAAGATTGGCAGACAATCCCCGGACGTTATTTTGTCAACGATGCGTCCGTTGTAAGATTGGGAAAGATATTTGCACCGGGGCGAATTTGAAATGTGATAAATACAGCCGTACCGACCGGAAAACGATATTTTGGCGGTTGGCATATCCGAAAAGTAACGCAGTAAAAACAATTAAAAAGTTAGAGCGATGAACAAACAAATTTTATCCCCGTTCGATTGCGATTTGTGCGCAATGGTCGAGGACTTAACAGGCAATCCGATTGAGGTAACACCCAAACCGGATTATTTCGTTTTGAGTTGGGAGCAATGCGAGTGCGACAAAACCAACCCGGAGGGTCAAAAAGCCGAGGCAATCAAACAAGCCGTTAACGGTCGATTGGGAACCCGTGCGATTGCATGGGAATATAAAGACGGTCGCCAATCTGTTACGGTTGAGTACGACCCGACCGAGTACCCGGAGGAAATACGCACCCGTTTAACCGACCCGGATTTTACAGCCGGGCAAAAGTATTGCCGTACTTTGTTGGAGGTTTGACGCAATTCAAGTTCGCCGGGACAATGTGGAAACCCTTGTTAAATTTACAGGCGGCGGAACAATGACAACGCCGAGAACCCCGGACGGTATCGCCGTATATTCATTCCCGGACGGCAACGGCATATTCATTGACGCCCCGGAAAAATGGTACATTGTCCGGGAACCGAACGGACGTTTGACCGCCCGCCCGGAACGTGAATTTAACCGGGAATTTGAACCCAAAGGAATACGCACCGTTGGAAATTACGACGGTAAACCCGCCCGCCCGTCGATTACTGAAATTGTCGATTTGTTCAATGAGTTGTTCGGAACCAATATTGCGTCCCGTTGTCGTAAAATTGAGGAAGAATTTAACGAATATAAAGAAGTTGTAAGGGCGGCAATGCCAACGTTCGACGACCCGGCACAAATGAACGCCGTTATTGATGAATTGGCAGACCTTAACGCCGTCGTTTTTCATTCCGCCGCAATATTGGGAATAACCCAACGGGAATTGTTGGAAATGGCATACGACAAAGTAAAGGGACGCCAAACCGACCCAATGTATAAACGCAAACACCCGCACGGCGTTTCCCCTTGTAAGTTCGACCCGGAAAATATCGAAGTTTGCGGCAAATGCGAAAACATGAGTTGCGAGGACGCCAACGGCGACGGATATTGCGACACGATAAAAGATAACACCCGTTGCGACGAAAAGGCGTGCGGACATTATGAACCCAAAAATTAAAAGAGCGATGAAAGAAAAGAGTTTTGCAAAAGAGTTGGCGGAATTGATTAACCGCCACAGTATCGACGCCAAATTTGAAACGGCGGACGACATTTTGGCAACCGTGGCGATTGATGCGTTGAACGCATACGCCAAAGCCAAACAGACACAGGAACGCAGAAACAACCCGGAAACCGACGATTGCGATTGCCCGGCGTGCCAAATACGCCGAGCGTTGGAGGCAAAAACAAAATCGTTCGTTGTTGGCGGGCGTATCCATGAAAAAGAATTGGAACGCCTTTTGAACCCGGAACGTAAATACCGGAAACCGGAGGCGTTCGACGTTCCCAAAGAGGTTGAAGCAATGGCGGAATTTTTCGGCGAAATGTTCCCCGGTACGAAAGTTGAAATACACCGGGTCGAAATGCCACGGCGCAACCCACGAGATAAACGCCGGGGAAAGAACAAACGTAACGGGAAAGGAGGTTGCAAATGAGCCGCCGCACAATTGTAAGAACCGACGCCGAGATTGACGAACAATTGAATATCGCCGCCGACGGCATAAACGACGGTTCCCAATATCCGGGTATGAGTTATGAGGACGGAATACAAGCGTTTGCCGATTGGTTGTTTGGGGATACAAACGAAAAACCGTTTGAGGAATGAAACCGAAAAACAGTTGCCCGGATACAATCCCGGATATATCGCCCGGATGCGCCGCCCCGGATAATCCACAACCGGAAAAGAGGTGCGAAACGTGCCGATATTTCAACCCGCAATTCCCGGTCAATGGAAAACCCGCCCCGGTATGTTTGGCAATAAAGCAGACGAAAGGGGGTAACGTGATAACCAACCCCCGTGGAACATTACCCCGGTTCCGTTGTTCAAACGGACGGTATGAAAGTAGATACTAACAGGCATAAAAGCCCCGGAAACAAAAGCCGGGGTTTTGCCGTTTATATACATGAAAGGACAAACGGTTGGCAATGTACCGGAAAAGCCGTAAATTTGCCCCGTGGTTAAAAGATAACCGCCGAGATATACAAAGTATCAGTAAGAACAATAACGCCTCTTAAAATGGAAATTCCGTGCAAATAACTTGCAAAGGGTAAGCAACGTTTTAAGGAGGCAAACAGGGGAAAGGATACAAAGCCCGGAACGAAAGAACAAAGGCAACGGAACCCATAAGGAACCAAGCCAAAGGACGAAAAGCGTAAAAGGCAGATTTTAACCCCCGTTTGACATTAAAAGAGGTTAGACAATGGAAAAATTGAACAAAGGGCGAAAGCCCCCCGGATACAACAAACGTTCCGAGGAACAAAGAGTTTACGACATTCGGTTTTGTGCCGACTTGTTTTTGCGTGGTTATTCATACCGAGAAATTGCCGACGCATTGAACCGGGATTTGTCCGCCCGTGGCGTTGGTTATACAATTTCGTTTCAAATGGTTTATTACGATTTGCAACAATGCCTTATCGAATGGAAGCGGGAACGGTTGGAAACAATCGACGAATACGTTACACAGGAATTGCGCAAGTTGGATAAAATGGAGCAACAAGCGTGGGAGGCGTGGGAGGCGTCCAAAACAGGAAAGCAACGAACCAAAGAGAAAACCAACCGGGGGCGTCCTATCAAAACGGATGCGACCGATACCGACCCGGAGTATTACGGGTATGATGAAACAACGGTTGAAACGTCGGCGGGCAATCCCCGCTTTTTGGATTTATTGTTGAACATTCAGCAACGCCGGGCGAAAATGTTAGGGTTCGACGCCCCGGTTAAAATAGAGATACCCGGATACAATGCCGGAACCGACGACGATAAACCCAAATACGACGTTAAGGCAATCCCGGACGACTTATTGTTTGCCGTGGCGGACAAACTGCAATCCGCCGAGTTCGCAAAGGTTATGGCAGAGAAAGGAGGGGCGCAATAATGGCAAAGAGAACCGCACCCGCAACCCGTCCGGGGCAAAAGCAACCGGAATACATGAAACATATTTGCGACGACTGTAAACACGCCCGTTGGGTCGAAACGCACCAAAATAAGGATTGGCAGGGGAAATATATTTGCCTTACGTGTCCGTTTGAACAATGGCATATAATCCGGGGGCGTCAAGCGTGCGCAAAGTTTGAGCCGAAACCAAAGGGAAAGGAGGGCGAACAATGACAAATACCGAAATGTTGGCAATGTACAAAGCCATAAGCGACAACCCCGGCGAATTGGTAAAAGCCGCCGCCCGTAAACGCCTTATCAACTTTTCCCGGTATATGCAACCGGATATGGTATTGGAACCGTTCCACGTCGTTTATTATACGTTGTTGGATATGTTCGCACACGGGCAAATACGCAAAATGATTGTTCAGCAACCCCCGCAACATGGAAAATCCGAGGGGTCGAGCCGTAAATTACCCGCATTTATGGAGGGGTTAAACCCGGACTTAAAAATTGTCATTGGGTCGTATGCGGCGACAATCGCACGGGATTTCAACCGGGACGTTCAACGAATAATCGACACGCCCCGGTATCGTGAATTATTCCCGGATACATATTTGAACGGGTCGAACGTCGTAACAATGGCGAATACCTATTTGCGCAATTCCGATGTTATCGAAATGGTCGGGCATAAGGGTTCGTTGCGTGTCGTCGGTCGTGGCGGTTCCCTTACGTCTAAAACCGTGGACGTTTCGATACTGGACGACGTGTATAAGGATTACGCCGAGGGTAACAGCCCGATAGTACGTGCGGCGGCGTGGAAATGGTACACGACCGTTGTACGCACCCGTTTACACAATGATAGTCAAGAATTGATTGTATTTACCCGTTGGCATGATGACGATTTGATTGGACGTATTGAAAAGTCCGGGGAATTGATTATTGATGTTACGTGTTGGGCGGACTTGCAGAATGTACCGCCGGGGGCGTGGGTTCGCATAAACTTTGAGGCAATAAAGACAGGCGAACCGACCGAGATAGACCCACGGGAACCGGGGGCGGCATTATGGGAAAGCCGACACAGTAAACAGAAATTGGAGGGGCAAAAGGCATTAGACCCGGTACAATTTCAATGTTTGTATCAGGGCAACCCCGGAAGTGCCGAGGGTCGATTGTATCAGCCTTTCAAAACATGGGTTGAAAAATCCGATTACGGCACGTATATTCGTTCCGGTGCGTACATAGACGTTGCCGATGAGGGCGACGACCTTTTGTTTGCCGCAACGTATGACGTGTACAAATCGCCCAATCTGTTTTTCAACGAGCAAACAAAGCGTATGGAGCCGATATTGTATGCGCTTATTACCGATATGGAAATGACGGACGAAAACACGGACGTAACAACCGTAACCGTCCCGGCAATGATTAACCGGAACGGCACGCAAAAAGTATGGGTTGAGAGTAACAACGGCGGTGCGGGTTATGAAAAGGTTATTAAAAAGAAAGTCCGGGCGATTACCGACCCGTTTTATCAAGGGGGTAACAAGGAAAGCCGGGTAATAACGGCGTCCGCAATGGTAAACCAATGTATTATTATGCCGTTCGGTTGGGAAACGAGATACAAAGCCGTGTACGACCATGTAACCGGATTTTTGCGTAAGTTCGACGCCAATACGCACGACGACCCGGAGGACGGATTGACCGGGATATACGAAAAGGAGATTGCGGACGGCAATATACAGCCATACGCACACGCCAACCGAGGCGTAAAGCGTCGCAATTAGCATAAATTTTGAGATATGCAAGGTTATAACGGAAAAAGTTTATAATTTTGCAGTCGTACAAAGGGAGCAAAGGGAAAGCCCCCGGATAAGTAACATTAGTTTTAACGTTAAAAATTTAAAGATTATGGCTATTTGTAAATGCCCGGCAGCAGCAGCGCTGCCAAACATTCCAAACTTTACGTGTG
>ERZ791620.1068-NODE-1068-length-11710-cov-1.935049_pt1 | contig 11710 bp, 9 predicted proteins | sample MGYA00509962_ERZ791620 | MGnify/ENA primary metagenome ERZ791620 (study PRJEB30046, sample SAMN00715162) | human gut metagenome | study: EMG produced TPA metagenomics assembly of the A metagenome-wide association study of gut microbiota in type 2...
CCATCTTAGCGAGAAAATAACCAGTGGCGTTATTGTACAGGGAACGCTTAAACCATTGACTGATTTTGCCAATCCGGGTGGTTGGGATGGCGGGCTGTGGAGCGAATTGCAGGATTTACAAGGGCGAATGTCTATAAAAGGCAGTGAGCTGTATTTGTCCGGGGACGGACAAAGTATCAGGCAGTATATCGGCGGACTGGCTGCAGGGCTGCGTTCAAATCTGCAGCATACTGTACCGGGACAGGCCGGGGCTGTTTTAGCCGGTATGACTTTAGGTGGTTACGACGGTATCAGCGCGCAGACGCGGGAAGATTTTGCTGCTGTGGGATTGGCGCATCTGCTGGCTGTATCTGGTACACATATAGCAGTGGTGACAGGCTTTCTGCTTGTACTGCTGCGGCGCCGTAACCACTGTACTATGGCGCTGCTGGCAGGGATTTTATTTTTTTTTGCGGCTTTGTGCGGGTTCAAACCGCCTGTACTGAGGGCTTTGCTTATGTCACTGGCACTATTTGGAGCCGGCGTTAGCGGCAGGCTGCCGCAGCGCAGTAATATTTTCTGTGCTGTGGTCATACTGTTGCTCTGCTATGAACCGCGCTGGCTTTGGGACGCAGGTTTTCAGTTATCATTTACCACAACAGCGGGGCTGCTGTATTTCTACCCGGTACTGAGCGGCCTGTGTACCCGTTACTTACCTGTGGGGATTGCCGAGATCCTGACAGTATCTTTAACAGCACAGCTGGCGGCTTTGCCGTTTTTGATCCATTATTTTCATCAGCTTTCACTGAGTGGGCTGGCAGCTAATCTGCTTCTAGTACCGCTGCTGGAACTGGCACTACTGCTGACACTGGCGGGATATGCCCTCCTGCCGGTATTTGGGTTGGGAAAGCTGCTGTTTTTACTGGCAGGGCTTTTACTGCACCCCTTGCTGAATATCATTCACTGGCTGGCATCCGGCGGCTGGGCAACTGTCACTGTTGGCAGCTGGCCTCTTTTATGCGGCGCTGTCTATTATTTACTGTTGTTGCTGCTTTTCGGCAGCAGCGACTGGGATGATTTTACTGCTTGCGAAAGACGGTTGCTGATCGGTTTATGCTGCTGTATGCTGGTGGGGATCGGGCTTTATGATAAATTCAGGCCGCAGCCTCTGACCGTACATTTTATCGACGTGGGACAGGGGGATGCGGCACTGGTCGTAACACCGCAGCGTCAGACGCTGCTGATTGATACCGGTGGTCTGCGTGGTGACTATGATACGGGCAGCCGTATCGTTCTGCCCTATCTGCGTTACCTGGGGATTCGCAGTCTGGATATGCTGCTTTTAAGCCACGGACACCACGACCATGCAGGAGGAGCGGCCGCAGTAGCTAAAAATATACCTATACGCAGGCTCATTCTGCCTCAGGAACAGCCTTCAGCAGATATACAGGCACTGCTGAAGAATACCAAAGCGCAGCTTATATATGCCGAGAGCGGCACAAATTATTCCCTGGGCAATACTGCAATACAGATCATCAGCGCGCCTGTCGGCAGAGCTGACAGCGATGCAAATGAAAGCTCGCTGATCGTGAGGGTTGTATCTGCTGACGGCAGCATTGTTTTTACAGGTGATGCAACAGAAACGGAGGAACTGCTGGCAGCGGGGCAGATTCAGCCCGGTCAGGTATTGAAGGTCAGTCACCATGGCAGTAATGCTTCTTCTTCAATGCCGTTTTTAGCGGCAGTCAGTCCGCAGCTGGCGGTTATCTCAGTCGGTGCGGCCAACAGCTACGGCCATCCTGGCAGTGAAACGCTGCAGCGTCTGGCAACCTGCGGGGCTCAGGTGCGGCGTACAGATCAGGACGGAGCGCTTAAAATCACTTTTGACGGCAGCCAGGTAAAATGTTATAGTTATCGGTATCAGAAGGAATTTTTTTAGTGGCTTGAAGGAGTACAAACATGGAAATCACTGCAGAAAAAATTATGCAGCAATTAAGTGCCGGCACACAGGTAGCTGGTGTAATCGCAGTGTTCGGCGAAGAAGGCTATTATAAAGATAAAATAGCCGCTGCTTTACCGCGGGCTGTTTTTGGCGACGCCGCGCTGGAAGACAGGGAAATAACTGTTTTTGAGCGTGATACGGATATAAAGGAAGTATCTGCTGCTGTCAATACCTACCCTTTTTTCTCAGGACGCAGTCTGGTTATCATTAAAGATGAAAAGCTGTGGGGAGGTAAGGATGGCGGCGAAAAACGCAAACAGCAGCAGGAAGAGCTGGCAGAACTGCTGGCGGATGTGCCTGAACATTGTCAGGTACTGCTGTTAGGCGAAAAAATCGATAAACGCGGTAAACTTTATAAAAGCCTGCTTAAAACTGCTGCGATGGTGGAATGCAAGTCTCTCAAATCCTATCAGCTGAAGCCCTGGCTGGACGAACAGGCTGCGCTGCGCGGCTGCTGTTTTGATTATGAAGCGTCACAAACGATCATGGAATATCTGTCGGTAACTGACAATGCACCGCTGCTGCTGCTGGAACAGGAAATCGAAAAACTATCGGTTTACGCCGGTGAACGTAAGATTTGGACCAAAGATGATATCGAGCAGACTTTCGCTGCGTTGCCTGAAGTTTCGCGCTTTGCGCTGCTGAACGCCATTGCCGAAAAGAAGCTGGGGCAGACTTTGGAGCTTTTGGGTGAAGAACGTAAGCACGGTAATACTGTGCTGGCGCTATGCGGCCTGGTTTCGTTCCAATTGCGACGTCTTGGACGTGTCAAAGAACTTCTGGAAGGAAAGGCCTCGCAGGCCGAGATCGCTTCAGAGTTAAAAGCCGCGCCTTTTGCTGTAAAAAAAATGGCGGAGCAGAGCCGCCGCTTTGGCTTGGGTGAACTGGAACGGGCACTTTTGGAACTATCACAGCTCAATATCGAAATCCGCTATGGCGGCCGGCAGTTTGAAAAGCTGGAAGAGATATTGATCCGGCTTTTGAGCAAGTGATATTTGGTGTTTGGTTAAAAAAGTGCTTAAAGTTTGTTTTAAACACTGGACAAGCCTGACTGTTGTTTGTTATAATGATGGCGATAGATCAATGGGGATCTTTCTATTTTATTGCTTAAAAATAGGAAGGTCCTTTTTATATTTGTATTTCAGCTTCAGCATTGGGAAAGGAGCGCGGCACAGTGCCGCAAGTGATTACTATGATGAACAAAGAAATGTTGTATTACATTAACCCCGAACAGCAAACCCCGGAGGAACTGAAGGCTTTGCTGGAAATGCACCCGGAAATCAAATTTGTTTCTTTTATGGGTGTGGACTTTGCCGGTAACGATACCGACGAAAAAGTGCCCATCAATTTATTTATCGAAGATATCAACAGCTTCCTGGAAGGCATGGCTGCTCAGACTGACGGTTCTTCCGTTGTTTTGCCGGGCATTGCTACTTTAAATAACGCCCGCGTCGATATGAAGGTCGACAAAAGTGTCAACTGGTATATTGATTATAATTACGAGCATTTTGATGCTCAGACAGGTAAAATGGTCGGAACCCTGCGCATACCCTGTTTCCTGATCCACAACGAAATCTTTGTTGATTCCCGTTCGATCCTGCAAAACAGCCTGGATTATGTGGAAGCACAAATGCTGGAAATGTTCAAAAAACATCCGCAGATAGCAGGTCTTGAACATGTTGACCTGTCTCAGATCGAAAAACTGGTCTTTACCTGTGCTACCGAGCTGGAATTCTGGGTCAAATCTCCGCGTGAAGACGCACCGATCGAAGCCCTTTCTTCTTCGCAGATGATGCAGGAGCAATACTGGCAGCGTACCCGCGGTAACGTGCGTACCGCTTTAGAACAGACTATAGAAATGATGGAAGCTTATGGTCTGGAACCGGAAATGGGCCATAAAGAATGCGGCGGCGTACGTGGACAGATCGACGGCGCAGGTCATATGACGCATGTTATGGAACAGCTGGAAGTAGACTGGAAATTTAACGTCGGTCTGCAAACTGCTGATAACGAACTGCTGGCCCGCATTATCGTTAAAGAGGTTTTTCGGATGAACGGTCTGGAAGTTTCCTTCCAGGCTAAACCGATCCCCGGCGTTGCAGGAAGCGGAGAACATACCCATGTCGGTATTGCCGCAAAACTCAAAAATGGTAAAATGGTCAATCTGTTTGCGCCCGGCGATATGAAAGCGGATTTTCTGTCTGCTATCGGTTACGGTTCAATGATGGGCCTTTTGAAGAACTATGAGGTCATCAATCCTTTTATTTCAGCTACGATCGATTCATTGAACCGCTTGAAGCCAGGTTTTGAAGCCCCTGTCTGTATCGTTACCTCTTTGGGTATCAGTCCGCAGGTCCCTTCCCGTAACCGTACGATTCTGGCAGGTTTGATCCGCGATATCGACAGTCCGATGGCGACCCGTATAGAAATGCGTTCGCCTAATCCTTATACTAATACCTATATTGCTATCGCTGCTTTCTATCTGGCAATGTGGGATGGAATCAAGGCTTGTGTGGAATCAGGCAAAAAATTGAAGGAACTGGAAGCCGAATTGTCCAAAAAGGCCGGCGTTGAAGGCTTCTATCTGGAAAAAGACCGCGAATACCGCAGCGAAGATGATGTTTTTGAAGACTTCAGCGAGGAAGAACGCAGCCGTCTGTTTGGTAAACCGCCTGCAACTGTGTGGGAAAATATGTGCGGCTTTAATAAATATCCTGAAAAGAAAGCTGCTCTTACCAGCGGCAATATCCTGCGCGCAGAATTTATCGATTCTTTTGCCAAAGGTGCCTTGGTTCGCTGGCAGACCGAGCTCTTAAACAGGATCATCCCCGAATTCCATGCTGAGATCGTGGCAATGAAATGTCTGCATGACACTGGCTTCTATAATAAATGTGACGATGAGCTGTGGGAGAAGATCGCAGCGCTGCGTGTTATGTTGGCTAAAGATTCTGTCGAGGCTCCGTGTATCTTTACTATGATCCGCGATGCTTTTAGCCGCGGCGATTTTGATGCCGCCTCCAAGTTAAAGCTGGAAATGGTAAAAACAATGGAGAAGCTGAGAAGCTGTTATCACGATTACAAGCAAAATATCATCGACTGATAAAGCATATACGTTTTGGATCCGCCGGAAAATATTATCGGCGGGTCCTATTATTTTTCACAAAATGTTTTCTTGACTGGAGCGCAGACCAGACCTATATAATTTAAACAAGGAAAAAGAAGAGGGCGCTGTTGTCGTCCTTTTCCGCAATGATATCAACATTTTTTACGGAACTGCTTTTTATGCGGCAGGTAATTACGGTCTTTTGGGAGCGGTATAGCTTGGCATAAAACAGTATGGTAGCGGGAGAGAGGGGAAAAAATGAGATGGAGTAAAGCTTTTTCAAAAACTGGCCTGCTGGCATTGATGCTTGCCGTGGTCGGGATCGGTATCTTTTTTTATGAACGTCAATATTGCGGCGCCGAACAGCCTGCTGGCGCCAACCAGCCGGGGCGTTACGAGCCGCAGCAGCTGCGGCAGGTGATTACTGCCGACAGTAAAACCTCGCGGACTATTATGTGGCAGACGCATGCGCCGGAAAGCGATGCCTGGGTGGAATATAAGCTGCAGGGCGAAAATGAGCTTCACAGGGTGCGGGCGCAGGGCAAAGAATTTGCAACAGATTCAGGGACGGTTTATCAGCAAAGTGTGACGCTGACAGCTTTGGAGCCGGGAACTGTTTATGAATACAGGGCTGGCGGCGGCAAAGAATTTTCTGCCTGGCAAACGTTGAAAACAGATACCGGAGGCGCTTTTACGGCTTTGATCTTCGGCGATTCGCAAAGCCTTGATTATAATGTCTGGCGTAAGACTGCCGCTTATGCTTACAGTCACGATCCGGAAGCCGCCTTTTTCATCAATATGGGCGATCTTGTAGATAACGGCGAGCAATACAGCCAGTGGCGCAGTTGGTTCCGTGGAGCGTCCGGGCTGTTGCCGCAGATTCCGGTTGCTCCTATCAGTGGCAACCATGAAAATTATTCGCTGCAATGGAAACCTTACCGCGGCGATTTATATCTTAATTTGTTCGATCTGCCCCTGAATGGGCCGGAGGGTTTGCAGAAGCAGGCTTACAGCTATGATTACGGCGATGTGCATTTTTCTGTAATCGATACGCAGCAGGAGGAATTAAACGAGTGGAAGCCTGAACTGATCGCAAGTCAGGTGAGCTGGCTGGAGCGCGATCTGGCCGCCAGTGATAAGAAATGGAAAATCGTGTTGGTGCACCGTAATCTGTTCCGCTATCAGGACGGCAGACCCAATGAACTGGGCTCGGCACTTTTTCCGGTTATTGACCGTGGCAATGTCGATGTAGTTTTTTCTGCTCATAATCATACCTACGGCCGTTCTGCTCCGTTTAAAAACGGTAATGTGGCATCACAGGGAACGATCTATATTTCTTCGGGCCGCAGTGGTGATAAAACATGGGCCGGTTCGCGTGCCAAGCCGCAGGAGGTCGCTTTTGACGGCGTGCTTGACCAGCCTAATTATATGAAGCTGACTGTTAATGACGGCAAGCTGACAGTGACCAGCCTGAAGCAGGACGGCAAGCTGATCGATACGGTGACGCTGACGAAATGACAAGCTCTCGATTTTTTGATATAATGTTATTATTAACAAATCAACGAATGGAGTGACATCATGGCTAAAGACAGTTCTTTTGACGTTGTATCGCAGGTCGATATGCAGGAAATGGACAATGCGGTCAATCAAACGAAAAAGGAGATCGCCCAGCGTTATGATTTCCGCGGCAGTGATGCCAGCATCGAATTAGAAGAAAAATGTATCAAATTGGCAGCTGAAGACGAATATAAGCTGAACGCTATCATCGATATGCTGCGTGCCCGTATGGCTAAACGTGATATCCCGCTGCGCTGCCTGGAGCTGGGTAAGGTAGAGCCGGCATCCAAAGGCACAGTTCGCCAGACACTTACTATCCTGCAGGGTATACCGAAGGAAAAAGCCAAAGCGATCGTAGCCGCGATCAAAGCGACTAAATTGAAAGTCAATGCTCAGATGCAGGACGATCAGGTACGCGTCAGCGGAGCTAAAAAAGACGATCTTCAGGCTGTTATCCAAACGCTGAAAGCAGGCGACTTCGGCGTAGATTTACAATTCATCAATATGCGCTAAACTGGATTTTTATACTTCCTACGTAACGTAGGAAGTATTTTTTTATTTTATTGTTTTTGCCAGAGTTTGCCTATATAATAAATATAATCCATATTGCAAACTTGCAATAAATTTGGTGACAAGGAGCTGATTTGTTGAATTGGAGAAAGAGGTAAAGAGATTAAAGCTACATGGTTTCAATAATCTGACGAAAAGCCTGAGCTTTAATATGTACGACATTTGCTACACTAAGACGGTAGCAGACAGGGAGGCTTACCTGCAGTATATCGACGAGCAGTATAATGCCGACCGTCTTACGGAAATTTTAACAAATGTTTCCAACATTATCGGAGCAAACATTCTGAACATCGCCAAGCAGGATTATGAGCCGCAGGGCGCCAGTGTCACTATCCTCATTGCCGAAGGCTGTCTGCACAGCGTTGGTGCTGAAGATAACAGTTCCGCTCCGGGCCCTTTACCGGAAACAGTTTTAGCCCATCTAGATAAAAGCCATATCACGGTGCATACCTATCCCGAATATAACCCTATCGGTGGTATCAGTACCTTTCGGGCCGATATCGACGTATCTACCTGCGGTGAGATCTCACCGCTGAAAGCGCTTAATTATCTGATCCACAGTTTCGATACCGACATTATGACTATCGATTACCGTGTGCGTGGTTTTACGCGTGATATTACAGGACATAAACTGTTTATAGATCACAATATCACTTCAATTCAAGATTATATCCCTGAGCTGGTAAAGGAACATTACCAGATGATAGACGTGAACGTGTATCAGGAAAATATTTTCCATACCAAGTGTAAGCTCAAAGATTTCGACCTTGATAACTATCTGTTCGGGCTTAGCAAAGAACAGCTGCATTCAGGCGAAGTAAAACGGATTGAGGCCAAGCTGCGTCATGAAATGGACGAGATCTTCTACGGCAAAAATATGGACCGCATCAATCTTTAAGGAGGAGTAAGTATGCTGGATTTATGGTTTTCTGAATTTCACGCTCCCGACGCCAAACTTTCGATTTTGGTCAAAGAGCAATTATATAGCGAGCAGACTCCCTTTCAGAAAATAGACTTTTTTGATTCGGAAACCTTTGGTAAATTTTTTACTTTAGACGGGCTGATTATGATTACCGAAAAGGACGAATTTATTTATCATGAAATGATCAGTAATGTGCCGATGGCAGTTAATCCGGACATCAAAAAGGTCTTGATCATTGGCGGCGGTGACGGTGGTACTGCACGTGAGGTCTGCCGCTTTAAAACAGTAGAGCAGGTAGATATGGTCGAAATCGATGAACGTGTCGTACGTCTGTGCCAGAAATATTTTCCGCAGACTGCTTGTGCGCTGGATAATGATCCGCGGATCAATCTGATTTTTGGCGACGGGTTAAAATTCGTACAAGACGCACCTGAGGGTGCATATGATTTGATACTCGTCGATTCTACAGATCCGCTTGGACCTGGCGAAGGTCTTTTTACGACCGAGTTTTACCGCAATTGCTACCGGGCGCTGAATGATAAGGGTATCTTGATCAATCAGCACGAATCACCTTACTATAAAGAATATGCGTATGAAATGCGCCGGGCGCATAAAAAACTTGCTTCGGTATTTCCCATAGCAACAGTTTATCAATTTTATATGCCTACCTATTCTTCTGGACACTGGTTGTTCGGGTTTGCTTCGAAAGGTCTTGATCCAGTGAAAGATGCTGACTTTAAACGCTGGTCTGAATTTGGGCTGCAAAATCGTTATTATAATCCCGGGGTACATCTCGGTGCTTTTGCTCTGCCTAATTATGTACAGGAAGAACTTCAAAAAGAAGATTAATGATTCGTAACAAGGTATTCAGGTTTGTCTGCAAAAGCGGCAACATATTTATTGTGTTGCCGCTTTGTGATTTTATAACATAGATGGCTTTGTTTGAAAAATGTGTGATAAGATTATTTTTTGTAATTTTATTTTAACAGTATTGCTGGATATATGTATGTGTGTTATGATTTATTTATAAAAATACAAGCAAAACTTTAAAGTGTATTTGCATAGTATTTTTGCTGTAAGAATAATAATTGGGTGAAGTTTTACCTGTAGAATTAAGAGGTGATAAATTATCAGATACAGTAAAGAATTTATGGAAGTCTATAAAAATAAGAATGGTGGGATAATGGTGAAGAAAGTAATTTTGTATTTATTAACTATGATCTTTGCACTCAGCACAGCTACGGCACTTGCTGCAGAACCTGCTGACGCTCCTGTGTCTATGCGTGAAAGAATGGAAAAAATCAGGGTGGAGAGCGACCCGGTATATCAGGCAGAAAAAGCCAAAAGAATGGAAAATATGCCTAAAGTAGCTGTGCTTTATGTAAATAATGCCGAAACTACTTATAATGACGAAGTAGATGGAGTGGTTTTAGGCAATTTGGAAAAATGCATCAATGATGATAAATATATTTATATCAATGGTGAACCATATATCGAAAAGTTAAACAAAGTTGGTATTGTTGATATTACTACGGCTGAAAGAGCCGATATAGTTGATGCTTTTGAAGGTGAAGATGTTGATTATGTCGTTTTTATTGAAGTGCAGCCGTTTATAGCAAGAGACAAAGTGACGTTCTTTACAGTTGGTAAAGATATAACGACTACTGTACCATTGAAAATCATTGATTTGGTAAATGGTAAATATTTGTATAATGGCAAGTTTACTGAGAAAGCTTCCGACAGCACAATGATCGGCGGCATAGGTAATAAATCGGTTGCCATGAAAGCCCTGAATAAGATCAACGAACAGATCACTTCTGTTTTAACTGTCAGATTGCCGGAAGAAAAACCTGTTGCGGTAGTTGCTGGTAAAAAATAGGTTCTATAATGAAAAAATATTTTGATAAAAGGCTTATGGGGGTCTTTTTAATGATATTTGTATTTTTTACTGCGGCCTGCGAAGCTGAAGCGGCTAAAAGCTTGCGACAGAAAAGCAGCGTGCTTTTGGTGTTTAACAATATCGCCGGAACACGTTATGATGAAAAGCTTACCCAAATAGCATTGGAAAAGCTGCAGAAGAAAATCGAAGGAATTTATCTTGAAATCGATGCTGAACCTTATGGTGAAAACTTCAAAGAAAAGTCATTTGAAAAAGCTTCATTTGCAGAATTGACGGCGCAGGTTGATGGTTGCGGGGCAGATTATTTTGTTTATACCGAGCTGCAGCCTATTACAAAAGAAACACATTTTAATTTTATATATTTTGATAAAAATATGGAAACCGGGCTGGTTTTGCGGATCGTGGATTTAAAGAATGATAAAGAACTTTATAATAAAAAATATGTGATGAAAGCTGAAGATTCTACTGACTATTTCTTTATCGGCAGCGGATCAGTTGCACAGAAGGCGTTAGATGCCATACTGTTCAGAGCTGGCGAAGCGATTTCAGTCAAGCTTCCGCTTTAAAAATAATCTTTAACAGCCTCCAACAAATTTTATTACTTGTTGGAGGCTGTTTTTTTGTAAAATAGTTCGTTTTACAAACTTTACATTGATTTTACAAAACTGCGCTAACGGATTTTACTTTGCTGGGATATGCTATAGCCATAGTCAGAAAACTAAAAATAAATCATAAAAATTTTGGAGGCTATAGTGATGAAAATGAACAAAAAAGCAGCAGGTATTTTATTAGCAGCAATGAGTACGATGATTTTTACCGGCTGCGGCAGCAGTGAATCGGAAAAGAAGGCTGATAATGCGGCAGCAGGCAGTAAGATCGTTGTTATCTCTCGTGAGGATGGAAGCGGTACACGCGGTGCCTTTATAGAATTGTTCGGTATTGAGAAGAAGGATGCTGACGGCAAAAAAATCGACCATACTACTGATAATGCTGCCATTACCAATAATACTTCGGTCATGATGACTACTGTCGCCGGTAATAAAGACGCTATCGGCTACATTTCACTGGGCTCTTTAAACGATACAGTAAAAGCGCTGAAAATCGATGGTGCAGAAGCAAGTGCAGCCAATGTAAAGAGCGGTGCTTATAAAATCGCCCGTCCGTTCAATATCTGTACGAAAGATGGTTTGAGCGAAGTTGCCCAGGATTTCGTTGCTTTCATTATGTCAAAAGAAGGCCAGGAGGTAGTAGCTAAGGCCGGCTGCATCGGCGATGACAAAGCTGCGCCTTATAAAGGAACCAAACCGGCAGGTAAAGTAGTCGTAGCAGGTTCGTCTTCCATAACTCCGGCAATGGAGAAACTGAAAGAAGCGTATATGAAAATCAATCCGGCTGCTAATATCGAGATCCAGAGCAGTGATTCCACTACCGGCGTTAAATCTGCTGTCAGCGGTATATGTGACATTGGTATGGCTTCACGCGACTTGAAGAAGAGCGAGCTGGAACAGGGCTTAAAAGCAACTGTTATCGCTACTGACGGTATTGCGGTAATCGTAAATAAAGATAATAAAGTCGGCGATCTGAAAAAAGAACAGGTCGAAGCGATCTTTACCGGCAAGATTACTGAATGGAATAAACTGTAAGCAGATAAAACTGAACACTGTAAACTAACGGCCG